>OGXH01002607.1_pt1 | contig 12422 bp, 9 predicted proteins | sample 1576241 | NCBI WGS metagenome assembly OGXH01 (sample SAMEA3541529, study PRJEB24748) | human gut metagenome | biome: human gut; feature: human-associated habitat; material: faeces | place: China | collected 2012
CCTTTTCTTTGGAGTGATGGCGGGCAAATTTGCTGCCAGCGCATCGACGGGATTTGCATGCAATCTGAGGGAGGGCATGTACAGGAACGTACAGGAATTTTCATTTACAAATATCGACAAGTTCAGCACCGCCAGTCTTATAACACGTATGACGACGGATGTTACAAATGTACAGAACGCGTACCAGATGCTCATACGAATCGCAGTCCGTGCGCCACTCATGCTCATTTGCAGTATGATAATGTGCTTTACAATCAACGTGGAGCTGTCACTTGTATTTGTGGCAGCACTTGTGGTTCTTGCATTTGGATTGTTCTTCATCATATTCAAGGTAACACCTATATTTGACGAGGTGTTCAAAAACTACGATAACCTGAATGCCAGCGTTCAGGAAAATGTATCAGCGATAAGAGTCGTAAAGGCATTTGTCAGGGAAGAATACGAGGATAAGAAGTTTGGAAAGGCAGCAGAGGTCCTTGCGGAATTGTCCATAAAGGCTGAGAGCCTGCTGGCTTTCAACAATCCTATCATGATGTTTGTTATCTTCACATGCATGATGCTCCTCTCATGGATCGGAGCACATTTCATAGTCGGCGGAAGTATGACGACTGGTAATCTCACGTCACTTTTCAGCTATGTCATGAGCATGATGATGTCGCTGATGATGTTGTCCATGGTATTTGTCATGATCTCCATGAGCATGGCGAGCATGAGACGTATATCTGAGGTCCTTGAGGAGACCCCGACCATGACCAATCCTGATGAGCCTATCATGGAGGTGCCTGATGGAAGAATAGATTTCAACCATGTGGATTTCGTGTATAAGGCTGGCAGTGCAGAGGACACGCTGAAGGATATCGACATTCACATAAAGTCTGGAGAGACGGTCGGCGTGATAGGTGGAACCGGATGTGGTAAGTCGACATTTGTCAATCTGATAAGCAGACTGTATGATGTGAAGCCGGACAGCGGTTCGGTCTGTGTCGGAGGCCACGACGTGCGTGATTACGACATGGAGACCATCAGAAACGAGGTTGCGGTCGTGCTGCAGAAGAATGTGTTGTTCTCAGGCACTATACTTGACAACCTGAGATGGGGCAAGGCGGACGCCACGGAGGATGAGTGCCGTGAGGTGTGCGGGCTTGCCTGCGCGGATGAGTTCATAGACAGGATGCCGGATGGATACAACACCTGGATCGAGCAGGGCGGAAGCAATGTGTCCGGCGGTCAGAAGCAGAGACTCTGCATTGCCAGAGCGCTGCTCAAGAGTCCGAAGGTACTCATTCTCGATGATTCCACAAGCGCAGTTGACACTGCAACTGATGCGAAGATCAGGCAGGCATTTGCAACCAAGATACCGAACACCACCAAGATCATAATCTCACAGAGAATATCAAGTGTGCAGGATGCCGACAGGATCATAGTTCTGGATAACGGAATGGTGAGTGGATTTGACACACATGAGAATCTGCTGAAGAACAACACGATATATAAGGAGATCTATGATGTCCAGATGTCTGGCGGCGGAGATTTTGATGAGAAGATGAATTAATTATGAAGGAAAGGAGGCAGTGTAATGACAGGAAATACAGAGAAATACAGTGAAAATAAGATGGATGATAAAGTGGATGCAGGGCTGAAGAGACCTGGAAAGAATCAGGGCAAAAATCCCATGAAGGCACTTGGAAGGCTGATCAGATATATTCTTAAGGAATACAAGCTGGCATGCGTTACAGTTGTGGTCAGCATACTTATATCGGCACTTGCAATACTGAGTATATCGATGTTCATGCAGAAACTTATCGATGTATATATTGAACCGATGATGAAACAGAGCTCACCTGATTATGGACCTCTCGCCCACAGGATGCTGGGGCTTGGACTTATACTTGTGCTGGGAATCATCTGCGCATACGCGTACAACAGGATCATGGTAAATGTGACCCAGGGAACCATGAAGCGGCTCAGAGTTCAGCTCTTTGAGCGAATGGAATCTCTTCCGATATCTTTCTTTGATACGCATGCACATGGAGATATCATGTCGGTGTACACCAATGATGTTGACACACTCCGCCAGGTCATAAGCCAGAGTATGCCACAGCTTATCAACTCAAGCATCACATTTATCTCAACACTCATTGCTATGATAGTTCTTGATATACCGCTCACGGTTCTGTCGGTCGTCATGGTATTTATCATGATAAAGGCGACATCAAGCTTGGGCGCGAAGTCGGGAAGATATTTTATGAAGCAGCAGCAGGATCTTGGTAAGGTAAATGGTTATATAGAGGAAATGATGAGCGGTCAGAAGGTTGTCAAGGTGTTCTGCCACGAAGAAAAGGCATATGACGATTTCTGCAAGTTGAACAGATCTCTTCAGGACAGCGCCTACAAGGCAAATATGATAGCCAACATTACCATGCCGGTGAATGCGAACCTTGGAAACATAAGCTATGTTCTCTGCGCTGTACTTGGAGGTGTACTTGCAGTAAATGGCTGGTCAGGTCTTACCATAGGAACGCTTGTGGCATTCCTGACGCTTAACAAGAGTTTCACGATGCCGGTTACACAGATAAGTCAGCAGATCAACGCCATAGTCATGGCGGCTGCCGGAGCTGACAGGGTATTTACCATGACAGACGAGAAGCCTGAGGAGGACGAGGGCTATGTTGAGCTGGTAAATGCAAAGAAGGATGCAGATGGCAATCTCACGGAGACCGAGGAGAGAACCGGGCTCTGGGCATGGAGACATAGGCATGAGACAGGTGAAGTGACATACAGGGAACTCACAGGTGAGGTTGAATTTGAGAATGTTGATTTCGGTTACAATCCGGACAAGATAGTTCTGCACGATATAAATATGTATGCAAAGCCCGGACAGAAGATTGCATTTGTCGGAAGTACAGGCGCGGGCAAGACGACTATAACCAATCTGATAAACAGGTTTTACGATATACAGGACGGCAAGATAAGGTACGACAATATTAACATAGGCAAGATCAAAAAGCCGGATCTCAGGCGAAGCCTTGGTATAGTTCTTCAGGATACACATCTGTTCACAGGAACAGTCATGGACAACATAAGATACGGCAAACTGGATGCCACGGATGAGGAGTGCATCAAGGCTGCAAAGCTGGCAAATGCCCACGATTTCATAAAGCGTCTTCCTGACGGCTACAACACAGTGCTCACTGGGGATGGCTCAAATCTCAGTCAGGGACAGAGACAGCTTCTGGCTATCGCAAGGGCAGCGGTTGCGGATCCCCCGGCACTGATCCTGGACGAGGCTACTTCATCCATAGATACAAGAACCGAGGCTATGGTGTCCAAGGGAATGGATGCCCTCATGGAAGGAAGAACGTCATTTGTCATAGCCCACAGACTTTCCACGGTCAAGGATGCGGACTGTATCATGGTCATGGAGCAGGGACGCATCATAGAGAGAGGCACCCACGACCAGCTCATAGATATGAAGGGCAGATATTATCAGCTGTACACTGGCAAGAAGGCCGTAGCTGGGCAGGCGTAAGCCGAATTGTTTATAAAAAACAGAAAATTACTTGCAATTTAAAAATATTTGTGCTACCATAGGGGCAATTAATGGTAGTCGCAGTTAAGCTCAACGAGATGAAAGTTTCGTTGGGCTTTTTATTTTCGTAAGGGGGACCCGCCGTCAAGGCGGGAGATTCCTTGCGAAGCACGCATGCGCCTGCGCGAAGCGCTTTTGAATGCGCATGCTCAATTATTTTCGTAAGGAGGGGCCCGCGTAAGCGGGAGGAATCCTTGCAGAGGAAGCGCACTGATGTGCGCGCAGGTCATCAAGCTACGCTTGACGACATGTTGAGAAGCACGCATGCGCCTGCGCGAAGCGCCTTTGAATGCGCATGCTCAATATTATTTTCGTAAGGAGGAAATTATTATGCCACAAAACAAATTACAGGAATTCGTATTCACAACAATCATGGCCATGTTCATGGTCTATGGAATGATCTGCTACAATGTAGCATTAAGCACAGGAGGTTTCACCAATCAGACATTTGTCATGGCACTTCATGAGATGCCGATCATGTGGCCGATAGCTATTGTGCTTGAGCTTTTCGTGGTTGGAAAGCTTGCACCAATGCTTGCGTTCAAGATCGTGAGACCGACTGACAGACCACAGGTGATAACCTTCATGATATCATTCTACATCTGCATAATGATGTGTCCAATCATGAGCCTTATAGCAACTGTTTTGTTCAAGGATTCACCAAGTGTTGGTACATTTATCCAGACATGGGGAATGAATCTCCCTGTTGCACTGCTCTGGCAGCTCTGCTATTGCGGACCGCTTGTGAGATTGATATTCAGAACTATATTTAAGAGACAGCTTGCGGATTCTGGCTGTGTAGAGCCATCCAAAGAACCTCAGCCAGAGTCATAATTCTCCGTTTTGGAGAGTTTTGCCTAAAGTATAGACAAAGGCTGGGCGAGGTGTTACAATCCGTTCAAAGCATAGGTTTCAAGTCGAAGGTTTCTATGAGTCCGAACGTAAGAAACGGACCATTCCAACGTATCTATAATTTGCGAATTTCTCATGCTTTTATATCACATTTTTCATAAGAGCAGGAATAATATTCTGGCTGATTTTTTGAAGAAGAATAAGGCGGAGATTTTGCGTATGAATATATTTGAATATGATCAGGAAAAGCATATGAGGCAGACATATGAAGAAACGAGGGGCTGTGTATGAGTGAGGAATACATAACGCTGGATGGATTGTGTCAGCAGCTTTCAATATCGAGGGCAACGGGGCGGAACTGGCTCAGACTTGGGAAAATTGAATCACAGGGCATAGATCCGGCCGGTCAGATGTATTTCACAGAGGAGTACGTAAGTAATCTGAAACAGTCACTGGAAACTGGCGAACGAAGGTCGCTCAGAAGCCGGCGGAATAAGCGGTATGTGTCCGGCAAAGGATTGTATGACAGATATGTGTCAGACATTTGCGAGAGTACAGACACAGTAAAAAGTCTGGTGGATAAGCTGGAGAGGCAGAATATATGTGTGACTGAGATGGTCATGAGAACTCTGCTGGCGGATTGTGCACTCAAGCTGCTGGTAAGCAGTGGTGAGATTACTGTTGACAGAGAAATATTCCCTGCATATATAGATGGAAGCTTGACAATTGGTGTATGGAGTGCGCTGATCGATGATATAATTCAGGACAAAAAAGCAGCATTATCATGGGCAAATAATAACAAAAATCTTATGGACACCAATTACTATTATCAAAAGGGGGAGGACGTACTTGGACTTCTCTATATGTCTATAAGAGATGCAGGCAGCCGGAAGGCGGCTGGTTCATATTATACGCCGACAAAGGTAGTAAGAACGCTGATAAGTGATGTGACCGGTGATATGGGAAGCAGAATATCTGAGGGTGGTAAGCGATTATTCGATCCATGTTGCGGAACCGGTAATTTCCTTATACAGCTTCCGGATGATATAGAACTAAATAATATATATGCGTGCGATATAGATGAACTCAGTGTACAGCTTGCGAGGTTCAATCTGGCACTTGGGAGATTGTCCGGAAGAAGACATGTCAATGTGGACGAAGCGATCCGGACAATATATGAGCACATAGAGCGCAGAGACTTCATTTCAGAATACAGGAATGATTCAGAATGTGGTGGGGATGATAAGAAGCTCTTGGCTGATCCGGGATATGACATCATCATCGGTAACCCGCCGTGGGGATATACATTTGACAGGGAGACACGGACATTACTCAGGAAAGCATACAGAACTGCAGCCGGAAGGGGCGTGGAGTCGTCTGATGTGTTCGTGGAGTGTGCGCTGAAGCTGTTGACAGATGAAGGAGTTCTTGCATTTGTGCTGCCGGAGGCATTGTTAGATGTACATAATCATAAGACGATCAGGGAGATCATAGCCGAATCGGCAAATGTGAGCCGGGTGAGTTTCCTTGGCGATGCATTCTATGGTGTGCAATGTCCATCGTTGGTGCTGCAGCTTGAAAAGAGTTTTGATCCTGGACATAGCAAAGGTGCGGTGATCGAGAGAGACGGCAGAGAGTTTGTTGTAGGAACGGACAGGCCGCTTGGCAGTGAGAATTTTATGCTTAGGCTCACTGATGATGAGTACAGGCTGCTTTGCAGAATAGAAAATACAGATAACTGTGAATTTCTGCGTGGACAGGCAGATTTTGCACTGGGAATAGTGACCGGGGATAATGCGAAATATGTGTCCACAGAATGCGGAGAGGGAATGGAGGCAGTGATAACCGGAGCAGATGTATACAGATACAGATGCGGAAAAACGGAAAAATATATGTATCCGGAACTTACCCTGTATCAGCAGGCGGCGCCGCTGGAGCTTTACCGGGCTCCGGAGAAACTGATCTACAGGTTTATCAACAGACAGCTTGTATTTGTATATGACGACAGGCAGAGGCTTACGTTGAACAGTTGCAATGTGGTCATTCCACATATACCGGGACTTGATATGAGATATATCATGGCGATACTCAATTCAAGGGTGGCGCAGTACATATATGAGAAGCGGTACAACGCAGTGAAGGTTCTGAGATCCCATATAGAGAATATTCCTGTTCCAGTCGCAGACGAGGAGACACAGAGACGCATAATCTCAAAGGCAGAAGAGCTTATGGCAGAAGAACTTATCACAGAAAGTTCTGTGAATTCAGAAATGCAGACGTACAAGACAGGTAAAGACCATTTGCAGCGATACAGATTGTATGAAGAGATAGATGACATTGTTAGGAAGCTGTACTCAGTCACCGATGAAGAGTACGAGTTCATAAAGCAGTCTTTATCCGGTGACAAATATATGTTATAAAAATAATATACTTTAATTGATCAGGAAGAGGAAGAGACTATGAATAATATACTGCTTATAAACGATATGGCTGGTTATGGCAAGGTTGCACTGTCAGCCATGATACCGATCATGTCCAACATGAAATTTCAGGTGTACAACCTGCCGACAGCCCTTGTGTCAAACACACTGGACTACGGTAAATTCGATATTCTTGAGACCACCGGCTATATGAAGAACAGCATGAGAGTGTGGGGTGAGCTTGGATTTACATTTGACACCATAGCAACCGGATTTCTTGTATCGGAGGAACAGACCAGGCTTGTGGCTGAGTTCTGTGAGAAGAAGAAAGACCAGGGTGCGTTTATATTTGTCGATCCGATCATGGGCGATGACGGAATCCTGTACAACGGTGTTACGGAGAATACGGTTGGCTATATGAGACAGATGTGCAAAGTGGCGGATCTCATAGTGCCAAACTGCACAGAAGCAGCATTTCTTGCCAGCAAATACACTGACAAGAGGATACTGACCATGGCGGAGGCCGAAGATCTGGCACATACGCTTCACGGATATGGAGCAAAGACCGTAGTTATTACCAGCGTGAATATAGATGGACAGACAAGCACTCTCCTGTTGGATGGCGAGACAGACAAAATGAACGTGTTCCCATATACAGAGATTCCTGTGAGATTTCCGGGAACCGGTGATATATTCTCTGCTGTGCTTATCGGAAAGTACAGAGGCGGACACAGCATAGAAGACAGTGTGCAGTCAGCCATGAAAGTGGTGGAGAAGCTTATAGCCTTGAACAAGGACAATGTTGACAAGTACAAGGGAATCCCTCTTGAACAGTACATAGAGGTGATAACGGAATGAGCAGACCGCAGATCAAGATAACACTCATAGACCGCAAAGGCCCTCACGGCTGCCACAGGGGGCATAAGATAGGTGACAGCTACGATTTTGATACTGAGCGAGGGCAGCTCTGTCCCATGGCCATGCATGTGGCATTTCCATATGTGGATATTCTTAGATATGGTGGAACCATCCCGGGAAATGAGCCGGGAACTGCAGTGTTCTGTTGTCCTGATGTGGACACGATCAATGTGTTCAGGATAGAGGTTGTCCAGCCTGAGTAGGATAAGAATTGACAAATAAACGGCAAAGAGACAGCTAAAGAAGCGGTGTATCGGAAGAAAAAATCTCCCTTATATAATATAATACATGGTAAGTAAGACAGATGTATTTATCAAGTATGGGAGGTGGCACATATGGCAGGATGCAGAGCACATTACAATATATATGCATGGATAATTGCTGTGGTTATGTGCGTCTCATATCTTGGAGTTTGTGGGCTTTACAACCCGAATGTCAGGAATTATTCTGCGCATTCGGTATCATTGCTTGGTGAGAGTCGGGGAATAGACGCCGGGAACAACGATGTGCTCATGGTTGACAGTTCTGCGGGGCTTGTGATCCAGACAAGGAACATACGGACTGGAAATTCAGAAGAATCCATAGACGATACATGGATGCTGTCGGCGGTTCTTGCGGCATTGCTGTTGAGTCTGATATTCTGTGTATGTGCATCTGCAGGCAGATATCCCGAGATGACAAACAGCCGCAGATGGATACTCCTGGAATATATACACAGGTCAGACGGGAAAAAGCGCACCTTCATTGGGAATTAAATGTAATAGAGATTACCAGTGAAGGAGAGATAATTATGGCAATGGATATATTGGCTTATACATTTGGGGTTATAGCACTTGCAGCAGCTATCAAATGCTTTGTGGACGAAAACTGGGGTGAGAAGATGCACCGTGAATCAGAGGATATCACGGCTCCAGATGCAAAAGACATGACTCAGGATAAGAAGGCAGCTTAGATGATAAGCAGTTTAACCAGACAATAAAATAGAGAGAGAATTATTGATCCCACAGATATTATTATGGATATCTGTGGGATCATTTTTATTTTTTCATCCGGTTAAGCTCCGGTATTACGGTTAACAGCATTGTGAAAAAGCATGCGCTTCCTCCGAGTATATTTGATATAGGTTCAGCCATGAATACGCCATTTGTTCCGAGATGGAAAGCATACGGCAGCAGGTATGTAAGAGGGACTACGATGATCGCCTTTCTGAGCAGAGAGAAGAAAATCGCCTGCTTTTTCTTGTTCAGCGATTTGAAAGTAGTCTGGCCGATATACTGAAGCAGCATAAATGCAAATGCAGCGAAATATATTTTGAGAGCTGGGATGGAGTCACTTATAAGTGAACTGTCTGAGCTGAATACAGATATAAGTGCTCCCGGAGCAATCAGGATGATTCCCCATGCTATGACCATATATATCACTGCAAGCAGGGACATGATGGCTATGGATTTTTTGACATGATCGGGCTTTCTGGCTCCATAATTGTAGCTGATGACTGGGGAAGCACCTTCGGCTATTGACCAGATAGGAGTTTCGACGATTTGTCTGACGCTTGACACGATGGTCATGACTGACACATAGACATCGCCTCCGGTACGTGACAGGACACTGTTACAGCATATTGATACAAGGCTGTTTGTGAGCTGCATCACAAATCCAGCGGTTCCCAGACTGACAATATCCTTTGCATATGTCACACACTCCCTGAATTGTCCCAATGAAAGCAGCTTTACCTGCAATTCGGCTTTGTTCTTCAGAAAGTAGAGGACAAAAGCGGCAGACATGATCTGCGATATCACGGTGGCTATGGCCGCACCTCTGACGCCGAGATGTAGGACAAATATAAATACGGGATCGAGAATACAGTTGGCGGCAGCACCGACGGCCACTGTCAGCATACCTGTTACAGAATATCCCTGTGCATTGATGAATGGGTTCATGCCTGTTGATACCATGGATGGCAGAGTGCCAAGCAGATATATCATCATATATGGGCGCGAATAGCGATTATCAAACAGGTGACCCGTTCTTCCCGTTTTTCCATTGAAATACTTGGCATAGGCCGTCAGCGCGCACTGCATTGCCTTTGAAAGGTTGTCATATGGGTCATCAACCATCAAATGGAAGTGGGTGTCCATAAGACACCAGGCCAACACCGCCACGTCATGGCACGCAAACCTGTCCGATATGTCCGATAGGAAACGATAGCGGTCGGAATCATCTTCAAAAATGATCTGTTTGGAGTTACCGCGGTCAAAGACGTGGTAATAGCCGGTGAGCGAAATTTCGCGGGCGCATCGGGGCATGGTCTCTCCTTTCAAAGCCGTACAGGCAACACCTAAAAGGAGAGAAGAAACGCGAAATGCTGAGCCTGTGACCTATTTATATCCAATCAGCGACAAAAACAGGCCCAAAACGACAAAATCGCAAATCGATGTCTGTCCCAAATGAGTGAAACCACTCATGTAAGTCTGTCCCCAATGAGCGGGGCGATGCACTGGCAGATAGTTTTAGTTAAAACGCTTCAGTTTATTGAAACGTTTTAGTATGCCTTTTACGGGAATCTTACCGTTTACCGAATTATTTCTTGCTATCATGCAAGGCGTAGGGTAAATCTCCGATCGCAAGGAGACACAAATGGTGAAAAAGTCACCGGAAAACACTACTCCCGCAATTGTGGACAACGTAGAGGCGCTTGAGGCTAAGCTCGCTCAGATGCGAGAGGCCCAGGCGCTTTTTGCTACGTACACGCAGGAGCAGGTCGACAAGATCTTCTATGAGGCCGCCATGGCCGCCAACAAGGCTCGTATCCCGTTGGCGAAGATGGCCATCGAGGAGACCGGCCGCGGCGTTCTTGAGGACAAGGTCATCAAGAACCACTACGCCGCAGAGTACATCTACAACGCTTACAAGAACACCAAGACCTGTGGCGTTCTGGAGCGCGACGAGGCTTATGGCATCACCAAGATCGCCGAGCCCATCGGTATCGTGGGCGCCGTCATCCCGACGACCAACCCCACCTCCACTGCGATCTTCAAGACGCTGATCAGCCTGAAGACCCGCAACGCCATCATCATCTCCCCGCACCCGGCTGCCGCCAAGTGCACCATCGCCGCCGCCAAGCTCGTGCTTGACGCCGCCGTCAAGGCCGGCGCCCCCGAGGGCATCATCGGCTGGGTCGATGTCCCCTCCATCGAGCTGACCAACATGGTCATGCGCGACGTCGACATCATCCTCGCCACCGGTGGCCCGGGCATGGTCAAGGCCGCCTACTCCTCGGGCAAGCCCGCCCTGGGCGTTGGCGCCGGTAACACCCCGGTCGTCATCGACGACACCGCCGACGTGCTGCTCGCCGTCAACTCCATCATCCACTCCAAGACCTTCGACAACGGCATGATCTGCGCTTCCGAGCAGTCCGTGACCGTCATCGACACCATCTATGACCAGGTTAAGGCCGAGTTCCAGAGGCGCGGCTGCTATTTCGTCAAGCAGGGTGCCGAGATGGAGGCCCTGCGTGCCGCCATGTTCAAGAACGGCGCCCTCGATCACCGCATTCCCGGCATGGCTGCCGCCAAGATCGCCGAGCTCGCCGGCATCGAGGTTCCCGCCAAGACCAAGATCCTGATCGCCGAGGTCACCTCCACCGACCCCGCCAAGGAAGAGTTCTCCCACGAGAAGCTCTCCCCGGTCCTGGCCATGTATCACGCCAAGGACTTCCAGGAGGCCGTCGACAAGGCCGAGCACCTGGTGCTCGCCGGTGGCCCGGGCCACACCGCCTCTCTGTACGTGCACCCCGCCCAGGCCGAGAAGATCAGTCTGTTCGAGCACGTCATGAAGGCCTGCCGTATCGTCATCAACACCCCGTCCTCGCACGGCGGCATCGGTGATCTGTACAACTTTGGCATGAAGCCGTCTCTGACCCTGGGCTGCGGCTCCTGGGGCGGCAACTCCGTCTCCGAGAACGTTGGGGTGAAGCACTTGATCAACGTTAAGACTGTGGCCGAGCGCCGTGAGAACATGCTGTGGTTCCGCGCTCCCGAGAAGGTCTACTTCAAGAAGGGTTCCACGCCCGTCGCCCTCGACGAGCTCGGTACCGTCATGGGCAAGAAGCGCGCCTTCATCGTCACCGACCAGTTCCTCTTCAAGAATGGCAACACCCGCGCCATCGAGGCCAAGCTCGACGAGATGGGCATCGCCCACGACTGCTTCTACGACGTCGAGCCCGATCCGTCGCTGCAGTGCGCACGTCGCGGCGCCAAGCAGATGGCTCTCTTTGAGCCTGACGTGATCATCGCCGTCGGCGGTGGCTCCGCTATGGACGCCGGCAAGATCATGTGGATGATGTACGAGCACCCCGAGTGCAAGTTTGAGGACATGGCCATGGACTTCATGGACATCCGCAAGCGTATCTTCACTTTCCCCGAGATGGGCAAGAAGGCCTACTTCGTCGCCGTCCCGACCTCTTCGGGTACCGGCTCCGAGTGCACGCCGTTCGCCATCATCACCGACAAGGAGACCGGCATCAAGTGGCCGCTCGCCGACTACGCGCTGCTCCCCAACATGGCTATCGTCGACGCCGACAACTGCATAGATTTTTACTAGTTTTCGCGGCAATGTTCTGTATGACATGCTTCACAGCATTT
>OGXH01002630.1_pt1 | contig 12361 bp, 10 predicted proteins | sample 1576241 | NCBI WGS metagenome assembly OGXH01 (sample SAMEA3541529, study PRJEB24748) | human gut metagenome | biome: human gut; feature: human-associated habitat; material: faeces | place: China | collected 2012
GACAAACTGCCTTCCGTCCGTGATCTTGCTGCCGAAGCAGCGGTAAACCCAAATACGATGCAGAAGGCTTTTTCAGAACTTGAACGAACCGGTCTTGTTTTCTCACAGCGGACAACAGGACGATTTATTACGGAGGACACTTCCATGATCGATGAATTAAAATCAACACTTGCAAAAGATAAAATTACAGAACTGCTCTCATTTATGCAGCAGCTCGGCTTTCAGGAAAATGAAATTCTGGCTATGATCGATCAGACCATGAAAGGAGAAAAATGATGAACACATTACTTGAATGTAAAGATCTTACGAAAAAGTTTGGCAATAAAACTGCGATCGATCACATTGATCTTTCGATCGAAAGTGGTCATATCATAGGACTTCTCGGTCCAAACGGCAGTGGAAAAACAACACTGATTAAAATGATCAACGGACTTTTAACCCCGACTTCCGGTTCTCTCTATTACAAAGAAAATCCGATCGGTGTCGAGAGTAAACGCCACATTTCCTACCTGCCGGATCACACTTACCTGAACATGAACCAGCGTGTGAAAGAAGTCATCGCTTTCTTTCAGGACTTTTATGAAGATTTCGACAGGGAACGCGCCTACGATATGCTGCAAAAACTGAATATTAATCCAAATGATTCTCTAAAAAGCATGTCAAAAGGAACCAAAGAGAAGGTACAGCTTATCCTTGTCATGAGCCGGAAAGCGGAATTATATATTTTAGATGAGCCGATCGCGGGTGTCGATCCTGCTGCAAGAGATTATATTTTAGATGTGATCTTAACCAATTACGACCCGTCCGCTTCCATCCTGATCTCCACACATCTGATCGCTGATATCGAAAATATTTTAGATCAGGTCGTTTTTATCCAGAATGGACAGATCCGTCTTTCCTCTTCCGTTGATGATATCCGCGCCGAGGAAGGCAAATCCATCGATTCACTGTTCCGGGAGGTATTCAGATGTTAGGAAAATTATTGAAATACGAATTTAAAAACACATACAAATTAATGTTCATCATCTACGGCATCATGGCATTCGTCACCATTCTCGGCTGCATTGCCATGTACAGTAACAGTGATCCTGCAGGTATGACGAACCAGATACAGGAGATTTTCTTTACAGCAGCTATGGTATTTTATGTACTTGGTGTATTTGCACTTTTCGTGGTAAGCTACGTATATATGTGTGTTCATTTTTATAAAACCATGTATTCCGATCAGGGATACCTGACACACACACTGCCGGTTGGTCAGATGTCGACGTTCAATGTAAAACTGTTCGTTTCCTTTTGCTGGCTGATGTTATCCTTAATCATCCTGTTTCTGTCGATCATTTTCTTAGGCTGCGCAGCAAACAGAGGATTTTCGTTTGATTCAGACTTTTATATGGCTATGGCAGATTTCAAAAATCTGTTTGGCATACCATTTCATACCTTTATTATTTATATGATTCTTTCCATGATCATATCCTGCCTGCAGTATCTTCTGATGGTATTCGCCAGCGGTTCTATCGGCCAGCTTTTTACAAAACATAAAATAGGCGCTTCCATCGGTGCCGGAATTGTGTTTTACATGTTAGGTCAGATCGCAGCTTCCATCCTCATGGTACTTACCGGATATTTCGGTTTCATGAATAACATCAATGTCGCTGTCTATGATGTCTCTGAAAACGCTGCATTCGGTACAGCCTTTTCTTCTATGTTGCTTTCCGGATTGCTCTTTTCGATCATCGAATGTGTGATTTTCTATATCGTGTGCATGGTTATTATTAAAAAACATCTGAATCTGGAATAACCGTTCATTCCAAAATCACTACTTTCACTTGAACAGCCGCTCCGTCTTTCAACCCGGGGCGGCTATTTCTTTATCTTGTTATTTCTTACCAAAGCATTATCCCATTTTATGCTGTCACCCGGTGTATCTTCTTTTTCAATACCAGCAGACTTCCACGCAGCCACTCCACAAATTTCGACAGATAACGTAAAACCGGTTCCGTTGCGATTGCAAATACTGCTGTCAGCATCATACACTGCATTGAGATATCCCTGATTGCGAACAGATGGCTGACAAATATCATGCAGAACAGCCATCCGGCAACCATTCCCACCATTAACACGCGGTGCCCGATTGTCATTGGTTTTGCGATCTGATATAAGATCATAAATCCAACAATGGCGACCAGGATCGTACAGGACGTTGATATATCTCCTTCGTTTACACCAAATTCCTGACAAAACAGCACCAGACTGCTGACAGCCAGAAAATCAGTAAGTCCGGCTGGCAACGCCTTTAATAATACATTTGTCATAAAATGTCCCTGTATACGGTCTTTATTCGGCTCTAACGCAAGCACAAAGGATGGTATGCCGATCGTAAACATACTGATCAATGATATCTGAGATGGTTCCAATGGATAATTGATCATAAAAATCATGGAAAATACTGCCAGCAGCATGGAAAATATGTTTTTTACCAGATATAAACTTGCTGAACGCTGAATATTGTTTACCACTCTTCTGCCTTCCATCACTACTGATGGCATCCTCGAAAAGTCATTATCCAGCAGCACAAGCTGCGCCACCTGTGATGCCGCCTCGCTCCCCGATGCCATCGCAATACTGCAGTCCGCATCCTTTAGTGCCAACACATCATTGACGCCATCGCCTGTCATGGCAACTGTTCTTCCCTGTGCTTTCAGTGCTTCCACAAATTTTAACTTCTGATCCGGTGTCACCCTGCCAAAAATCTGATATTTCATCACTGCCTGCGCAATGCTCTCATCCGTCGTCAGTGTGGAAGCATCCACGTAGTTATCTGCACCACAGATTCCGGCTTTTTGTGCAATCTCTGCAACTGTCTTTGGATTATCACCGGAAATTACCTTGATCTCAACACCTCTCTCTGTAAAATAGGAAAAGGTTTCCTTTGCCCCCTCTCTAATGGCATTTGTCAGCATGATAAATGCAACCGGCAATGCCTTTTCTGTAAGTTTCTGTCCGTCTAAAACTCCTTCGTATCTGCCATACACAAGGACACGATATCCTTTCTCACTGTATGCTTCAATTTTTTCTTTATAATGCTCATAATCTTCCCGAAGCACAAACTCCGGTGCCCCGATCAGATAACTGTCTCCCCCGGAAATGATTCCGCTGTACTTTGTTTTGGATGAAAATGCAAACACTTTGTCTGCTTTTTTTATATTCACGGTATTCCCTGTCTTAAAGTATGCTTTGACCGCCTCCATCGTTGCATTATCTGCATTCATGTTTACAGCAAATTCAGCGATTTTTTCTCTGACCTGTCGATATTTCTGTTCCTGTTCTTCCCTGTCTCCTGCATCGACATAAACCCTGGTACCATCATCTCCATCCGGAACCGTTTTCATCAGATCTTCTGTGAGAACAAAAGTATCTACCTCCATGTCAGGAACTGTGATCGTTCCCGTCTTGTCCACACAGAGTACATCCACTCTCGCTAGCGTCTCAATACATTTCATGTCGTGAATTAAAACCTGCTGTTTTGCCAGACGCATGGCACTTACCGCCATAGCAACGCTTGCTAACAGATAAAGTCCCTCCGGTATCATACCAAGGATCGCAGCCACCATGCTTGTTACACTGTCCCGCAAAGGAGTACCTGCATACACAAACTGCTGCACAAAAAGAACCACACCGATCGGAATGATTACAATACCAACTGCCTGTACCAGACGGTTTAAAGAACGGATCATATCTGACTGTTCCCCTTCTTTTGTCTGGGTTGCCCGATGGGTCAATTTCGATATGTAAGACTCTTCTCCAACCTTTGTCAGTCGTGCAAGACAGCTTCCTGACACCACAAAACTGCCGGACAGAAGTTCGTCCCCGCTTTTCTTTACGATCTCATCTGACTCACCGGTAAGAAGTGATTCATTGACATTTAACTGTCCGTTTAACACAACCGCATCCGCTGGTATCTGTCCACCCGCAGAAAGCTCCACAATATCATCCAGTACCAGTTCATCCGCGGGAATCTCCTTTTTACTGCCATCCCGGATCGCCCTTGTTTTAGGACTGTTTAAAATAGAAAGATCATCCAGTACTTTTTTAGAACGGATTTCCTGCACAATACCGATCAATGTATTTGCAATGATGATCGGAAGAAAAGTCAGGTCACGGAAAGCACCAACGCTGATTAACAATAACGCGATCACTAAAAATATCAGGTTAAAATATGTAAATACATTTGATTTTATAATTTCTTTTGTCGTCTTTGTAGCCGACTCTGCTTTTTTATTCCAGAGACCTTTTTCCATTCGCTCTGCCACCTGCTGTGCGGTCAGTCCCCGGATTGTTTCTGCCTGTTTCTGTTTTTTGTTTTCTGTCACTGCTTTTTCTGCCTGTTTCTGCTTCTCGTTTTCTGCCATTTCTTTCTCTGTCTGGTTCACGTTTTCCTCCATATAGCCATACCTCTTAGTATTTACTCACTATCGCTCTGGCGCATTTACAATTCATCATAACTTTGCTTACAAGTATAACCATTATTTTGAAAAAAAGTGGGTTTTAGGTAAGATTTAATGAATATTTTAGATGTGTTAAGAAACATTTATAAAAAAATTAGATATCTGATACAATTTCTAACAAAAAAGTACCGGATATCAGCTTTTTATCACTGATTCCGGCATTTTTCTTAAATATATCTTTCTTCGCAGTTATTTTTATTTATTGCTTAAATATTCATCAATACCTTTTGCGGCAGCTTTTCCTGCACCCATGGCAAGAATTACAGTTGCAGCTCCGGTTACAGCATCACCACCGGCAAATACACCTGTCTTTGAAGTAGCACCATTTTCTTCTTCTGCGATGATACATTTTCTGCGGTTGATTTCAAGACCTTTTGTAGTAGAAGAAATAAGCGGGTTCGGGGAAGTTCCAAGTGACATGATCACGGTATCTGCCTCGATCTCATATTCAGATCCAGGAATCTCTACCGGACTTCTTCTTCCTGATGCATCCGGCTCACCGAGTTCCATCTTAATGACCTTCGCACCTTTAACCCAGCCATTCTCATCTACAAGGATCTCTGTCGGGTTCTGGAGCAGATCAAAGATCACTCCCTCTTCTTTTGCATGATGTACTTCCTCAACACGCGCCGGAAGTTCTTCCTCACCACGACGGTATACAATGTGTACCTCTGCCCCAAGTCTCTTTGCCGTTCTTGCAGCATCCATAGCAACGTTACCACCACCGACAACAATGACTTTCTTGCCGGCTTTGATCGGTGTATCATACTCATCCTTAAATGCTTTCATCAGGTTATTTCTGGTCAGAAACTCATTTGCAGAAAATACACCCATTGCCTGCTCGCCAGGAATACCCATAAATCTTGGAAGTCCGGCACCGGAACCGATAAATACGGCCTCAAATCCCTCGTTTTCCATTAATTCATCGATTGTAACAGATTTTCCGATAACAACGTTTGTCTCGATCTTAACACCGAGTGCTTTTACATTTTCCACCTCAGCAGCAACAACCTTCTGTTTCGGAAGACGGAACTCCGGGATACCGTAAATCAGTACACCGCCTGCCTCATGAAGTGCCTCAAAGATTGTCACATCATAGCCAAGTTTTGCCAGATCTCCGGCACAGGTTAAACCTGCAGGGCCGGAACCGATGACTGCAACCTTATGTCCGTTTAACTTCTCTGCTTTTTTCGGTTTAATGCCGTGTTCTCTTGCCCAGTCAGCAACAAAACGTTCCAATTTACCAATTGCAACAGCTTCGCCTTTGATTCCACGGATACATTTTCCCTCACACTGGCTCTCCTGCGGACAGACACGTCCACAGACTGCAGGAAGTGCAGATGACTGGCTGATGATATGGTATGCCTCCTCAAAATTCCCCTCTTTAACCTGTGCGATAAATGCAGGGATATTGATGGAAACCGGACAGCCTTTCATACACTGTGCATTTTTACAATTTAAGCAGCGCGCTGCCTCAGCCTTTGCCTCTTCCTCGTTATATCCTAAACATACCTCTTCAAAGTTAGCCGCACGAACCTGTGGTTCCTGCTCGCGAACCGGTACTCTATTTAATACGTCCATTCTCTCTATCTCCTTTTCAAACGCTCAATCCTACTGACAGTTGCCACAGCCGCCGTGATGTGTATCACCTTCCTGCAGCTTTAACATCGCTCTTCCCTCTTCTGTCTTGTACTGTGCCTGACGTTTCATCGCCTGGTCAAAATCAACCTGATGCCCGTCAAACTCCGGTCCGTCCACGCAGGCAAATTTTACTTCCCCGCCTACTATCAGACGACATGCACCGCACATTCCGGTTCCGTCTACCATGATCGGGTTCATGGAAACAACGGTCGGGATTCCAAGCTCTTTTGTCAGCTTACATACGAATTTCATCATGATCATCGGTCCGATCGCTACACAGTGATCATAGCGTTTTCCTGCATCCCAGAGTTCCTGTAACTGATTAGTTCCCATACCGTGGAATCCATAAGAACCATCATCGGTCGTCACATAGAGATTTGTCGCAACTTCCTTCATCTGATCTACTAAGATTAACAGATCTTTTGTCTTAGATCCCATGATAACATCACAGTCCACACCGTGCTCATGCAGCCATTTTACCTGCGGATATACCGGTGCTGTACCAACACCTCCGGCAACGAAAAGGATCTTCTTTTTCTTTAATTCTTCAATATCTTCGTCAATCAGGTCAGACGCACATCCAAGTGGGCCTACAAAATCCTGGAATGCATCTCCTTCCTGTAAATATGCCATACGCTCTGTAGATGCTCCGACAGTCTGGAATACGATCGTGATCGTACCTGCTTCCCTGTCATAATCACAAATGGTAAGCGGAATACGCTCGCCCTCCTCATCAATCTTTACAATTACAAACTGCCCCGGCTCACAGTACTGTGCCACACGAGGTGCTTTGACATCCATAAGATAAATCTTATCTGCCAGTTTTTCTCTTCTTACGATTGGATACATATTCTCCTCCTAACATTTTTATATACATCAACATGCCCGTCAAAGTATTTATTTTCATACTTTAACATAATAAAGGAAAACACGCTAAATTTCAACGGCTTTCCTCCATTTTTCTCAATTACTTCTGTTTTTTCTTAAATTATTACTGCCAGATCCTGCAAAAAATTCCATTTTCTTTATTTTAAACACTATTGCGCCTGTGAAAACAGGATACGGTCGTTATCTAAACGCTTTCCGGCACAGACCGCAAACTGTTCTAACAGATCCTCCACCGTCATGCCTGCCCGTTTTTCCCCGCTCACATCCAGAATAATATTTCCGGAATCCATCATCAGCGTGCGGTTTCCAAGTTCTAATGCCTGGTGCATATTGTGGGTTACCATAAGGCAGGTGATCTTTCTCTCTGCAACGATTTGTCTGGTCAGGTCGAGCACTTTTTTTGCGGTTGCCGGATCCAATGCCGCCGTATGCTCATCTAACAGCAGGATTTTTGGTGTGACCATCGTCGCCATAAGAAGCGTCAGTGCCTGACGCTGTCCACCGGAAAGCAGACCTACGGGCTGTTTCATACGGTCTTCCAATCCCATGTCAAGCAATGCAAGATGTTCCCTGAATTTTGCTTTATCAGCAGCATTGATACGGCTGAAGTAGGCATTTTTTGAAGTTTTTGCACGCAGATACGCAAGTGCCATATTTTCTTCGATCGTCATGTGCGGTGCAGTTCCTTTTAAAGGATCCTGGAACAGATGACCAATCACCTTGCTCCGCACATGTTCTTTCTGGTAAGTAATATCCTCCCCATCTAACACAATCAGTCCCCGGTCGATAAAAAATGCTCCGGTGATCGCATTAAATAATGTAGATTTACCTGCTCCATTGCTTCCGATAATTGTTGCAAAGTCGCCATCCTTCAATTCCAGATTCAGATTTTTTAATGCACATTTTTCATTGACAGTTCCCGGATTGAAGGTCTTGCTGACATTTTTCATAATTAACATCACGGTTCCTCCTTCTTCTGGTTCTGTTTCCGGATCTGCTGCATATATAACTGGTTTTCAGCCTTTGCCTGGCGGCGTTGTTTCACAAACGCAGCCTGCTTCTTAAGATAAGGCAGTGCGATCGCAAACGCAACGATGAGTGATGATACCAGTTTTAAACATTCTGCCGGAACATTTAATCTTAACGCGATCGCTACGATAAAACGATACAGACAGCTTCCTAACACTACACCGACCACACGCTTTAACACTCCGCCTTTTCCAATGATCGATTCTCCGATGATCAGGCTCGCAAGAGCGATCGTCACCATTCCGGTTCCAAGATTGATATCGCAGGATTTCTGATACTGTGCAAGCAGTCCGCCGGAGAGTCCTGTCATGGCATTTGCCACACAAAGACCGATCGTGATCATAAGTCCGGTATTGATACTTGATGCCCTTACCATATCCGGGTTATCACCGGTCGCACGGATGGAAAGTCCCAGTCTCGTATTTAAAAACCATGCCAGTATCACGCCTACAATCATAACAAATACTGCTGCGACAATGAGTTTATACCAGGTTCCTCCGATGTGGTCTTTCGCCCATGAAAATACCGTATCGCAGGAAAAAAGATTGAGATTGGATGCAAACCCCATGACTGCAATATTGATCGTATACAGTCCGGTATTTACAATAATTCCGGCTAAGATTGACTGAATGCCCATTCTGGTCTGTAAAAATGCGGTAACAAATCCAGACAGCACACCTGCTGCTGCTGCCGCAAACAATCCTAACACCGGATGTCCGGCAAGCGTCACTGTCGCACAGACCGCACAGCCCAACGTGAAACAGCCGTCTGTTGACAGATCCGCAATATCCAATATGGAAAATGATACAAATAATGCCAATGCAACAAGTGCATAGATAAAACCAAGTTCCAACGCACTCTGTACAATGGAAAGTGTAATGATTGAACCCATAATCCCCTCCGGCTCATTTTTTCTTATATTCCGCTTTTATTCAAATTCTTCTGCAGTCGTAACTTCTTTTAATTCCTCACACATATCTTTGAACACGCCATCATCAATACCAACGGCTGCCGCTGTCTCTGTATTGACAGTCACAATACCGCTGTCTAAGGTACGGACTGCTGTTGCTGCAGGATCAGCACCATTTACAAGGATGTCTGCTGCCATATCTGCCGTTGCAGTTCCAAGTTCTGTGTAGTTAACTCCATAGCCTAAGAATGCACCGTTTAATGCAAAAGAATCTGCTCCTGTATAATGAGGAATCTTTGCATCTGCAAATTTTTCAAAAATCGCAAGTTCTGCTGTCATGATCGTATTATCGGTTGGAGTAAATACTGCATCCACTCCTTCTGCCACAAGTGCATCTGCCGCTGCGGATACTTCTGCATTGGTGGTTCCTGTCTTTTCAATGTACTCAATACCATTTTCCTCACAGAAAGAAATCGCATCTGCAACCGGTACCTTAGAAGAATCCTGGCTCTTATCATATAACAGTCCGATCTTTTTAACATCCGGGTTGGCTGCCATGATCAGCTTCATGACTGCCGTGGTGTCAAGTGCATCGGATGTACCTGTGATATTTGCTCCCGGTGCCTCTAAGTCTGCAACAAGCCCTGCACTGACCGGATCTGATACTGCGGAAAATACAACCGGGATCTGGTTATCCTCTGTTGCGTTCTGCATGATCATGGCTGCCGGGGTTGCAATCGGAATGATCACATCCACTTTCTCTGCCACAAGATCTGTTGCGATCTGATTTAATGTGGAAGAATCTGCCTGACCGTTATAGGTATAATCTGCATAATCGAATGTCACACCAAGTTCTGCACCTTTTGCATCAAGCTCTGCCTCAATTGCTTTCTCAATCTGATTTAAAGATGCATCATCTACATACTGGACGATACCTACTTTATAAACTGTTCCATCTGCATTTGCAGCTTCTGTCACATTTCCGTCCGCATCCTCTTTTATCTCTGCAGTATCTGCATTATTCTGTGCATTTCCATCTGCATTTGCATTACTTCCTGCGTTATTTCCGCATCCACCAAGCACACCTGCTGTCATTGCCATCATTAATACTACTGCCATCATTTTTCTTTTCATTATTTTTTCCTCCAGATTTTAAATTTGGAAAATCCGTTTTGAGAGGTGGAATTCGTCATGCAGCGTAACAAAAAATACTTTTTTATTACACAAAAAACCGCCTCAGGTTCTTGCCTGAGACGGTAATAGTATCTATTATCGCGGTACCACTCATATTGACTGAAAAGTCCACTCGCTTCATGTACAACCATACATGCCGGATGGGTAACGGGTCCGGTTCCCGGCGACGCCTACTGTATCTGTTCAGGCCGCCCTCAAAAGTCCATTCAGCAAATCCATCCATACTGCAATCCCACCGCCTGCAGCTCTCTGTGATATCAAAAATCGCTTACTACTCTTTCTCAACGGTTTTTCTTTATGGGTATACTTTAATACATTAAAGCGGCTTTGTCAATATGTTATTTTCTTTTTTATTTTCTTTTTTATTTCTTTTTTCTGTCACGGATTCATGCTATAATGTGCGTAAGCAATGAACAGTGCACTGCACCCTGAAGTATTATACTATAATAACAACGGAGGATTCTATCATGTACAAATTTACAGATGACTGCCTGATCGGCATTGAAGAAATAGACAACGAGCACCGCAGATTATTCCACATGATCAATGAAGCGATCGATCTTTCTAAAGAAAATATGGATGTATCTGCCATTACCAAAAATCTGCTTCCTGGCTTAAAGGATTACGCAGCAACGCATTTTGCCCATGAAGAGGCTTATATGGAACGTATTCATGATCCGGAACTTCCGATTCAGAAAAAAGAACATGAAGATTTTACGAAAACCGTCAACAGTTTCTCCCTGGACACTTCCTCACCGGAAGCAACAAAAAAATCTTTCGACGAACTGCTTACCTATCTGGTACGCTGGCTGTACCGCCATATTTTAAGCAGCGATATCATGATCGGTAAGATGTCTTCTATTTCTGCAAATGAGGAAGATCCATTTGCTTTTACAGAAAAATACCATACCGGTATTGATTTAGTTGATAATGAACATCGCCGCCTGTTTGAGATCATCCATGATACCAATGATCTGATCCACGCAGAACTTCTGCATGACAAGTATGACGAGATCATGCGTCTGCTTGCTGAATTAAAGGATTATACCGAAATTCATTTTCATGATGAAGAAGCTCTGATGGAACGTATACAGTATCCGGAGCTTGATGCCCAGAAGCGTGCACATACTGCTTTTGTGGAACGTCTTGTAGAAATTGATCTGACCGAGTTAGACGATATGGATGACAACCAGCAGGAATATCTGATCGATCTGATCCAGTTTTTAGCCGGATGGCTCATTAATCACATTTTAGGTTCCGACAAAAAAATTGGCGAATACATGAGAGAACATGGCATCAAAGAAGAATAGCTGCAAATACCAGCAGTTGATCTTACGATTTTCTAAAAACATAAGGACAGGTATTGGAAACGAAATGATCATCCAATACCTGTCCTTATTAAAATATACACATTAATATTGCATAGGTTACATTTAAAGTTCCATCTTATACATCACATCGCACCTATTCAATGCATCTTCAGTTTACGAGAAATAAACCAGCTCATCTTCCGGTTTTTCTGCCGGTTCAATGGATACCGGATAAAGCACCGGTCCTTTTCCTTTGTATTCCCTCGCAAATTCCACATGCACTTCCGCTGTGATATTGATCCAGGATTTGTGCGGGATCTTGTCCTCATCCGCATATTTACACTTAAATCCGATAAATGTCACATCCTCAATGCAGCATGTCATTGCAAAACGCCCCGGTACAAACACACCTTTTTTGAGTTTTTCCGGATTATATACCAGAGCAAGAAAAGATACTTTTTTGCCTTCATATTTCTTAGGGTTGTCCATGCAGTCCATGTACCAGATCGCATAATCTGCATCTGTAACTTCGATAACATCCGCGGAAAGATCAAACGGAAGTTCCTCCGGGCGCTCATCTAAGCTGCCATCCTCACGTTCGAAAACAAGCTGTGCCTTACGATTCTGTGCCTTAACATTACGACGGCATTTTCCTTTATCCGTACTGTCATCACAACGGTTAAAGATCACAACATCCGCCTGGAATAACTGTTCCATTACCATAGTACGCATATTTGCAAGATACATATCAAATGTTGTTGCATCCACGGTTGCTAACTGCTGTACGATCACCCAGTGTTTCGGAAGCTCCATATCCATCAGCGTTCCCATGCCCCAGGTACCGTTGCTGATAGACAATGCAGTGAAATCAGGAGGCAGCA
>OGXH01002633.1_pt1 | contig 12356 bp, 6 predicted proteins | sample 1576241 | NCBI WGS metagenome assembly OGXH01 (sample SAMEA3541529, study PRJEB24748) | human gut metagenome | biome: human gut; feature: human-associated habitat; material: faeces | place: China | collected 2012
TGGCCGCCTGTGAAGCCGCAGTGGCGGCCGGCGTCAGCGCCGTGCACGCCATGGGCGCAGAGGTATACAGCCGCTGCGTCATCCCTACTCCCCACCCGCATCTTGTCAAGCTGGTCAGAAGGTACGTGCTGCCGTAAGGCCCGGCCGGAGGACTCATGATAGGCGACAAAGACCTCATTTCCATGCAGCAGGCCCGCATTTTGGCCGAAAATGCCGCCGCAGCGCAAAAAAAGCTGGCCGCCATGCCCCAGGAAAAAATTTTTGTGCTTAGATGGGGAATCTGTACCATATAAGCGAAAAGTTATCCACATGGTACAGATGAATAAGAATTGAATGAGTCGCATGTGGAAATCTGTACCATACAGACGAAAAGCTATTCATATGGTACAGATAAAGAAGAATTGAATAAGACGTATGTGAGAATCTGTACCATACAGAGGAAAAGTTATTCATATGGTACAGATGAAGAAAAATTGAATAAGTCGTATGTGGAAATCTGTACCACACAGAGGAAAAGTTGTTCATATGGTACAGATGAAGAAGAATTGAATGAGTCGTATGTGGAAATCTGTACCATACAGACGTAAAACTATTCATATGGTACAGATAAAGAAGAATTGAATAAGTCGTATGTGGAAATCTGTACCATACAGGCGAAAAGTTATCTATATAGTACAAATAAGAAAGAATTGAATTATTATAAAAAATAGTAATTGACATGTTACTCATATAAGAATATAATTAATGCAACATAAGAAATAAAAAAAGCTACATAAAAGATAAATGTTACATATACTGGCTATAATTAGTAGTTATAAATTGATCGAAAGGTATTAATGGCAATGTTTATGATAGCGTTATGTAATGAAAAAATAAAATTATAAAAATAGGGGGGATTGCATGGGAAAAGATTACGTTAGAAAAGAACTTGAAGATAAGTTAGATGAATTATCAGTAATTGAGAAGAATGCATTGAAAGAGTTAACAAAATTACCGGAAGGCAAAATTTATGCAAAAAGAAGAGGAGAAAGTTGTTGTCAATTTTTTTGGAAGAAGGATAGCGAGACAGATTGGCAATATCTTAAAAAATCGGAAGATAAGTTTGCTACGGAATTAATTCAAAGAGAATATACAGAGAAAGTATTAAAAACTATATGTGAGCAAAGGAAATTAATAGAAAAATTTGTTAAGAAATATAATGAAAAATCAGTATTAGATGTGGTTAATAAGATTTCTGAACCTAAGTTAGAAAAGATTAAAATGTATGTCAAAGATGATATGGCATATATATGTGATTGGTATAAAAAGCAGGAGGAAATAATAGCAAAGGCAAGTAAGTATGTGTATAGCATAAAAGTAGGAGAAGATATAGAAATTTTGACTGAAAAAGGCGAAAGTGTTAAATCGAAATCAGAGAAAATTATTGCAGATAAATTAAATATGATGAATATACCTTATTGTTATGAAGTCCCACTTTATCTAAAGGGATATGGGTATGTAAAACCAGATTTTAAAGTATTAAATGTAGCAACAAGGAAAGAGTATTATTGGGAACATTATGGGATGATGGATAATAAAGATTACATAATTAAAGCATTAAAAAAGAAAAATTCCTATATAAGTAATAATTTTATAGTTGGAGATAATCTTATTGAAACATATGAATCACAAAGTTGCCCATTGGATACAAGAAATGTTGAAAAGATAATTAAAACTTTCTTGGTGTAATAAATTAAATGCATAAACCCAATATAAAATAAATCAAACATAAAAGATAATTAACCTATCACTTAATGAAAACCAAGTGATAGGCTAATTAATAGTATGCTATTCAGTGTTTGGTTAATCGATAATAGGTTGATTAAAAGGTGTTGCTGATTCGCATTATATAGTTCTGATAAGTTTTCAAAATTGTATAATGTTATTTTACTTACATTTCCTCCAATTCATGATATAACTTTGCAATAGGTAGTCCTACAACGTTATTGTAATCACCGTGGATTCCTTTAACGTGTATGGCGAAAGAGCCTTGGATGCCGTAACTTCCGGCTTTATCATAGCAGTCACCTGTTTCAATATAGGAATTGATTTCACTGTCAGTCATCGGGTAAAATTCAACGTCAGTGCAATCGTGGAAGGAGTGAACTTTTTTCTCTTTAGTTTCAAAATCATAGAGAATAATGCTGACTCCGGTGTATACCTGATGGGTGTTATTTTGAAGCAGATTTAACATATCAAATGCCTGGTCATGATCTTTGGGTTTGCCCATTATCCGGTTGTCTTTTGCAACGATTGTATCAGCACCGATAATCATAAGTGAAACACCCTCGTATGCGTCAAGAGACAGGTTAACAACTTTCATAATACTGTTAAATACGTTTGTTGCTTTTTGAAGAGATAGGTCTTTAACAACAAGTGCCGGTTCAGTTTCAGAAGTTTGTTCATCCATATTTGAAGCTATAATTTCAAACTCATATCCCGCCTGTTTAAGTAACTCGCTTCGTCTCGGTGAGTTTGAAGCAAGAATAAGCTTAGTTTTTTCAAAATCAATCATTTTAAATCTCCAAATTCTTATAAAATATATAGTGTAATTATAATAGTAATTATACAACAACACATAAATATAAAAAATATTATAATTAATACAAAAATTATAATCCATAACATATGAAAATAATAAAAATAATTAGTCAAATTCAGGGAATAAACAAATTACTATGCAGATTGGAAAATATGTAACTAACTTTTTTACCACAAATTAACATCCTGACACATATTTAAGATTTAATATAGGTAAGGGTAGTAGAATATTAAAAAATAAAATTATAAGATTAAGAACGATAAGATTAAAAGAGATAATATCAAACAGATAGTATTAAAAAGTAATCTAAAAAAGAAAGGGAACATTTGTGCAAAAAAAGGCAAGGGAGACGTAAGCTTTATATTTGATATTCCGATTAAGTAGTTGCGGTGTTTATAAGATATGTATAATTTTTCCCATTTTCTTCATACATTTTTTTTGTAGAAAATTGTTTCAAGCTCTGCTATAATAAAGATTGCGCTAGCAAATATATTTTATAGAAAGGAAAAGTATAGGAAACTATACGAGAGGAAAATGTTAGAAAAAATATTTAAACTCAAAGAGAACAACACTTCCGTAAAAACAGAAGTAGTTGCGGGTGTTACAACATTTATGACTATGGCATATATTCTTGCTGTAAACCCAAGCATCTTAAGCGCTTCAGGTATGAATCCGGAAGCTATTCTTATTGCAACATGTCTTGCATCATTTATTGGTACAATGTGTATGGCTCTTATGGCTAATCTTCCATTTGCTTTATCAGCAGGTCTTGGACTTAACGCTTACTTTGCATACACAGTTTGTGGAGAAATGGGTTATTCATGGCAGATAGCATTATTTGCAGTATTTGTTGAAGGTATTATCTTTATAATACTTTCATTAACAAATGTTCGTGAAGCTATCTTTGATGCTATTCCAGTTAATCTTAAGAAAGCAGTATCAGTAGGTATCGGTTTATTCATCGCATTCATTGGATTACAGAATGCTGGTCTTGTAGTTGATTCATCAACACTTGTTACAATTACAGACTTTACACAGAATTTCCATACAGCAGGTATTTGTGCATTATTAGCAGTTATCGGTGTATTTATTACAGCAATTCTTTATATTAAGAGAGTAAAAGGTTCAATTCTTGTTGGTATCGTATCAACATGGATTCTTGGAATCATCTGCGAACTTACAAAGATTTACGTTCCTGATGGAAAGGACTTTTTCTCAGTTATCCCTACTAAGTTTGTAAGTTTTGACTTCTCAGCTTTAGGTGATACATTTGGACAGTGTTTCAATCTTGACTTTAAGGCAGTAGGTATTGTAAACTTCATCATCGTTGTATTTGCATTCCTTTTTGTTGACTTATTTGATACATTGGGAACAATCATTGGTGTAAGTACAAAAGCAGGAATGCTTGATGAAAATGGTAAATTACCAAAAATCAAACCTGCACTTATGTCAGATGCTATTGCTACATCAGTAGGTGCTGTCCTTGGTACATCAACAACAACAACATTCGTTGAATCATCAGCCGGTGTTGCTGAAGGTGGACGTACAGGTCTTACATCAGTAATAACAGGTGTTTTATTCCTTATAGCAATGATTTTCTCACCATTATTCATTACAATTCCATCATTCGCTACAGCTCCTGCACTTATTATGGTAGGATTCCTTATGTTTGGTGCTGTTACAGATATTAAGTTTACAGATGATAACTTAACAGAAGCAATTCCTGCATACCTTTGCATTATTGCAATGCCATTATTCTACAGCATTTCAGAAGGTATCTCAGTAGGAATCATTTCATACGTATTACTTAACTTAGTAACAGGTAAAGGAAAGAAAGTTAAACCTTTATTATATGTATTAGCAGTATTATTCGTATTGAAGTATATATTCTTATAAGATTATAGTGTTAAAAGGTTTTGTTCCATCTGCGCATGTATAAAGGTAGGATAATAACCTTGGAACACGCTTATAATATTAACATAAAAAAGTCTGAGATCAATTTGAATATTGAGGTGACCCCAAAAAGTTAGATTTTTTACGAGACGACTTCGGTCGTCTCGTTTTTTTATGCAGTAAGGAGATGGAGCCTGTATTGAACACAAATCTTGGAAAATAATATAGATTTACTAATTCCGGATTAGACAAAACGACCATCGTTTTATTTAAAAGACAGTAAAATAAAAAAACATGTTCGTAAAAAAGAAAATAAAAGTAAAAAATTTAAATGGGGAGATGAAGAGTAAATGAATACAACAGCAGATAATAATTATTATTTGCTCTAGAACATTTATAAAAAACGTGGTACAATAACACCGATTTTAACACAACGATTCTAAGTTCTCTAAAGTCTGTTTTTAGAGCTAAGAGGGAAACAGGTGAGAGACCTGTACAGTCGTGCTACTGTAAATGTGTAGTTTTTTCAGTGGCTTTTATATAGAAGTCAACCATTGTGCCAAGGCATGAGAAGGTAGAAAAAACGTTACTGCATAAGTCAGGAGACCTGCTTAGAATTTCTTCCATTTACACACGTAATTGCAAATGGCAAGTTATAAGCTTTTTAAAGACAGGCTTTCAGATTGAATTTGAAGGTTTGTTACGCGAGTTTTGATTTTGCCGGGACACAATAATGTTGTGTCCCGATTTTTTTACTTAATAAGTGATAGGAAACAGTGGTGTTAAAAAAGGAAAAATGAAAGGAGAGATGATGTAAAGTTACATCATAAGGAACAGAATGAAAAAACTTTGGAAAAGTGGCGTTGCCTTAGTTTTAGTATGTGCACTTATGTTTACTCAGTTTAATACTGTAAATGTTTTTGCAAATACAAGTGTTCAGGCAGAAGAGTCTGAAACTAAGGAACAGATAACTGTATCTGTAACAGTAGTAGGCGACAGCGTTCACGGAACAGATGCACATACCCGTTTCGAGAACTGGCTTGTAAACTACAAAGTTACAGTTGACAAAGGGGCAACTGCTGATGATGCTTTTAAGAAAGCATTGGAAAGCAATGGATATAGTTATGAAAAAAATAGTTGGAATGGATTAAACAGCATTACAAAGCCTGACGGAACAGTTCTTGGAAGTGGTTCTAACGGTGATGCATGTAGTTGGATGTTTGCCATAAATGGTGCAGATCCTGATCCTAATGTAGTTATGCCTCAGTATACTCTTAAAGATGGGGAAAAAATAACTGCATACTTTATTGATGATTGGAATGCATACCCTTATACAATTCCAACAGTAGGTGTTAATGGAAAGGGTACTGCAGATGATCCTTACACAATCAAGGATGCATCAGAATTACCTGAAGTAATTGAAGAGGGAGATGTTTATGCATTAACTGATGATATTACTTTAGAATCAGGTCAGTATATTAAAGACATTAAAGGAACTTTAGACGGAAAAGGTCACACAATCACATTAACAGATACATATTTGGCAGACAAGGTTGAGGGAACAATCGAAAACCTTGGAGTAACAAGTACTTCTGAAATTACATTACCTGATGAATCAGGAAGTATGGCAAACACTGTTTCAGGTACAATTATAAATAGTTATTCAACTGCAAAAATAAAAGCAACAACAGATTGGGGAGAAGTAGGTGGATTAGTAGGAACAATGTCAGGTTCTACGATTTCAAACTGCTATTTTGCAGGAAGTTTTGGTGACTATTCTATGGGAGGAATAGCATATACAAGTTCATCAGCCCAGTCTACAATTTCTAACTGCTATTTTACGGTAGGATTCTCACCTGTATCTATGGGAAGTGCAACAAAAGTCAACTGTGAGAAGAAGACAGAAGAAAAGTTAAAGGCTTCTGAAGGAGTAGAGGCATTAAACAAAGATATTTCTGACACAGGCTTTGAATGGTCATTACCAACTGATGGAAGCAACAATGGATTGCCTGTTTTAACAGTACCATCTGATATTGTTGACAAAACTCAGTTAGTAGCACAGATTGAAGTTGCTCAGAAGATAACAAAGGCTGACTATACTGATAAGTCATGGAATGCATTACAGGAAGCTTTAGCAGAAGCAATTAAAGTTAATAGTGATAACAATGCAACAAAATCACAGGTTACAAAAGCTACAAATAATTTAGTATCTGCAATTAGTAATTTAAAGAATAATAAACCGACTAAGCCTGTAGCATTGCCAACAGATGACAGTAAGATTACGCACATAAAAACATTAAAAGATTTAAATGCGATTACAGCTTCAAGTGGAAAATATTATGTTTTAGACAATGATATTACAGTTAAAAACACAGAAGATGATTTTTATTTTAGCATGGAAAACTTTAAGGGTGTTCTTGATGGAAAAGGACATTCTATTAAAATTGAAAACATTTCAGATGGAATTTTTTCAAATGTAAGTGAAGATGGTATAATTCAGAATGTTTATTTTACAGGAACAATGAATGTTGGTCAGGGATATAAGGGACCTCTTGGAAGCAATATGTCAGGTGCAATTATTAACTGTTATACAGATATTTCAGGAACAGGAACTTGCGGTTTTGCCAGAAGATTAACAGATGCAGGTATTGTATCTAACAGCTATTCAGTAAGTGAAGGCAAGGCAGGTGCTTTCTTTAATCAGTACGGAACTAACGATACTGCAGGAGAAGGACAGTTAATTAATACATATTGGTTAGAAACATTAGACAACAGTGTTATTCCTGAAAGTGCTCTTGTTAATTCATATTCAGAAACTAAGGATTATATGAAATCTTTAGATTTTGTAAGTGCTTTAAATGAAAATAAGGGCGAAAACGGTGTAAGCTGGGGAAGAAACGGAAATACAGGTTATCCATATTTTGGTGAAAGCCAGGATTACAATTCGGGAAGTACTTTACCTGCAAACAAATACACAGTTAAGTTTACTAAGTTTGACAACACAGTAGTTACAGTAGAAAATCAGAATTTAGAAATTTCATGCAACGATGTTAACGGCTCTAATATTGCCGGTTCATTAAGCTTAGAAGGAGTACCTTCAACAAGCACAATCGAATGGTCGTATGAAAGTGTAGAACCTAGCGGAGCTATTATGGTTGGTTCTGATGGTGGAGTAATAAGAGTTGACAAAGCAGGCACAGCAGTTGTTAAGGCAACTGAAACTAAGGAAGATGGTAGTTCAGAAGTAGTAGCTGCATTTAATCTTAAAGCATATAACAAAGATGTAGAAGAAATAAAAGCGTACATTGACGGACAGGATGTTACAAATGGAAAATTTACAGTTCAGGGTTCAGAAATAAAAACTGTAAAGATGGAAGTTAAATACAAAAATGAGGACAAGTTTGTAGCAATTTCTCCAAGAAGATTTTCATTAAAAGTTGATGATGAAAGTTTTATTGAGAATATTCCGGGTTCAAACAGTTTTAGCTTTAAAAAAGCAGGAACTTCAAAAATTACTGCAATTTATAGCGACAACACAGACTTAAAGGCAGAGGTAACATTAACATCAGAATACGTGGCAGTAAAATCAGTTACACCTGCAATTAATGAAAGCGTAACAATTCACGGCAGAAATGCTAACAGCACTAACGGCCAGGATTTTGTACCTGATTATTCATCAGTAATAGTTGATCCGGCAAACGCAACTAATGCAGCTAATTACACAATTGAAAGCAGCGATAAAACTATTGGTGAATATGTTCCAAGTATGGTTATTGGTTATGTACCATACAAGGCAGGAACAGTTACATATACAGCAACTATTAAGGACACAGATCCAAATGGAACTGAAAATGTTGTTTCAGGTTCAAAAGATGTAACATACAAATATTTAAATCCTTTAACATCTGTAACAACAGATGAAAAAGAAATTACAATTAAGGCTAATGAAGAATCAGCAGTTAACTTAACTTTCACAGGTGAAAAATCTGAAGAAGGTTATAGTGTTACTGAACCGGAACTTAATTGGACATATTCTACAGATGGAATTGCAAAAATTGAGAGAAAAACAGCTTATCAGTGGAAGAGGGACGAAAGTGCACCTGACAATAATAACTGGCTTCCAGGCACAGATTATTACGTATACGGCTTAAGTGAAGGCACAGTTACAGCTACAGGAACACCCGTTGATAAAACAAATAATGTAGAACCTGTTGTTTTGACAATAAAGATTGAAGCAAGTGAACAGGAAGCACCTGATTTGACAGCTCTTACAAATAAGGGATTGGAAGGATTCCTTTCATATGCAGAAAAGAATGTTAACCAAAATTATGACATTAACGGTGCATGGAACCTTTATACACTTGCAAGAGCAGGAAAATCTATTACAATTCAGGAAGCCAATAAATACTATGATGCAGTAGTAGAGGCAAGCAAGAATTGGACAGTAGAAGGAACAAAGCCTACCGACATGGAAAAGGCAGCTCTTGTTTTATCACTTATAAACAGAGACATAACAAATGTAGACGGTGTAAATATTGCACAGCTAATTTACAATAGCGAAAAGTTGTCTGACGGAGCAAATGAATTAGCATATGCTTTATTGGCGCTTGATGCAAGAAATACAGTAATTCCAAGTGATGCTAAGTGGTCAAGGGAGAAGATTATTGCAGAACTTAAGAAATTCCAGAATGAAGACGGTGGTATCGGCTGGACAAAGGGTTCGTCAGATGTGGATACAACAGCAATGGTTCTTCAGGCACTTGGAAGATATCAGGATAATGAAGCAGCAAAAGATATCATTGAAAAAGCATTAACTTATATTGAATCAAAAGCTGACGCAAATTATGATTATGGAAATGCAAACACAACAGCAATGGTTGTACTTGCTTTAACTTCATTAAACAAAGATGTAACAACAACAATTGGTACAAAATATAAGAACACATTAACAGCTTTAATGAGCTATTACAGTGAAGATGATGGAGCTTTCGTATATCTTAAAGGTGGAAAAGTAAACCAGTATGCTACAATTCAGGCAGTTTGGGCATTAACATCTTACAAGCTTTATACAGAAGGTAAGGATGGATACTGGAATCTTAATAATGTTAAGATTAAATATGAAGGTGAAGATGAGTATTATGCCTCACTTGTAACAGAAAAGATTGCAGCAATCGGCACAGTAACAGAAGAAAGTGAAGATGCAATTAAGGAAGCAAGAGCAGCTTATGATGCTTTAACTTCAGCACAGAAGAAACTTGTAACAAACTATGATGTTTTAGATGAAGCAGAATTACAGCTTGAAATTATTAAGGGAACAGCAGTAACAACTAAGTTCTCATTAGTAGGTGATGACGTTCATGGTTCATCAGGACATGTTTCATACAGCACTTGGATTGCTAATGCGACAATTACAGTTAAGAGTGGTTCAAAAGCATCGGATGTAATTGTAAAAGCATTTAAGCAGTATGGATATTCAATTATCGGCTCAACAAGTTATATTTCAGGTGTAACAACACCATCAGGAGTAAGCTTAAAGGCATTTGATAATGGTTCAGGCAGTGGTTGGATGTATGCTGTAAATGGAAAGAGTCCAAACGTGGGAATCAGCGGTTACAAGGTTAGCAAAGACGATAATATTATTCTTTATTATGTTGACAATTGGAGCGATGCTAAGGTTCCAACAGTTGAGGATCCTGCTGATAATCAGAAGGCGGCAGATGTAGTAATTAAGAAGATTTCTGAAATTGGAGAAGTTACAGAAAGCAGCGAAAATCTTATTAAAGAAGCAAGAGCATCTTATGACGCACTAACAGATGCTCAGAAAGAATTAGTAACTAATTATGATGTATTAGTACAGGCTGAAGCACAGCTTGAAAATATAAAAGACAATGCAGTTTCAACTAAGTTTACATTAGTAGGTGATGATGTTCACGGAACAAAAATCCATACTTCTTATACAAGATGGATTAGTAACATTACAGTAAAAGTTAGAAAAGATGCAACAGCAGGAGATGTAATAACAAAGGGCTTAAAGGCAAAAGGTTATGAAGCAGAAGTAAACGCTGAGTATAACTATATTACAGCAATTACAACACCAACAGGTACAAAACTTGCAGCATTTGATAATGGTTCAAACAGTGGTTGGATGTATGCTGTAAATGGAGAAGCTCCAAGTGTTGGAATGGCAGATTATGTAGTTAAGGAAAACGATGCAGTAATTCTTTACTATGTTGATGATTACATGGATACAAAGATTCCTGCAATGGATGCTGAAACAGAAAACAAACAGTTAGCAGCAGAAGTTACAGAAAAAATCGCTTCAATTGGCAAGGTTACAAAGGATAGCGAAGCAGCAATTAAGGAAGCAAGAGCAGCTTACGACAGCTTAACTGCAACACAGAAATCTCTTGTAACTAACTTTGATGTATTGGAAGAAGCAGAATTACAGCTTGATATTATCAATGGTAATGTAATCCAGACTAAGTTTACTTTAGTAGGTGATGATGTTCATGGAACAAATGCTCATAAATCATATACTAACTGGATTAATGATATTACAGTAACAGTAAAGAACGGTGCAACAGTATCAGATGTAATTGCAAAAGCATTAAAAGACAACGGCTATTCGTCAGAAGGAACAACTAACTACATTTCAGCAATCAAAACACCATCAGGAATAACTCTTGGTGAATTTGATAATGGTCCAAGAAGTGGTTGGATGTACGCAGTAAACGGAAAGGCTCCAAACGTAGGAATTGCTGATTATAAAGTAAAAGCAGGAGACACAATAAAGTTCTACTATGTTGATGATTACACAAAGGACGATACACCTACAATTGATGCTTCAGGAGATACACATACAAAGAAATTATCACCTGCAACAGTAAAAGTAGCAAAGACAGCTTACAATATAGTTAAATTAACTTGGACAAAAGCCGACAATGCTACAAAATATCAGGTATATCGTAAAGTCGGAAAGAACAGCAAATTCGTAAACATTGCAACAACAACATCATTAAAATACACAGACAAGAAGGTTAAGACAGGCAAGAAGTATTATTATAAAGTAGTTGCAGTAAACGAAAAGGGCGAAACTGTTGATTCAAAGACAGTAAAGGCAACACCAAAGGCTAAAAAGTTGAAAGTTAAGGCAAAGAAGAAAGCCGGCAGAACAGTACTTAGCTGGAAGAAAGTAAAAGGTGCAACAGGATACAAAGTATACAGAAGCACAAAGAAAAACGGCAAGTATAAGAAAGTAAAGACAATTACTAAGAAGTCATTAGTAACATTCAAGGCAAAGAAGAGTAATAAGAAATATTACTACAAGGTAGTGGCTTACAATAAGTAATATAGGAAATATTATTACAAGGCAGCGATTTATAAGAAATAAGCAAATTCAGAGAATTATAATGCATTGAAATAGTAAACGAAGTTTGTGGTTTGTTATAAGTTAAAATGTATTATGTCTTGGAAGAATTGAAGTTAAGAAAGCTTCTCATACTGAAAGGTGTGGGAGGCTTTTTTTTGCGGGAAAAGTAAAGCAACCACAACAATTCTTGTTAGGTTCGAATGTTGTGGCGTATGAAAGGAAAAAAATTGAAAAGAATGCCACAAAATAATTGAATAACAGGAAAAAGTACCCCGAAAAAAGAAGAAATTAATATGTCGGGGTACATTAGAAAAAATAGCAAACAAAAAAGGCATCCAACCATAAGTTGAACACCTTTTTATAACTATAAATCGTTAATTGAATCGCTTTACAATTCTAATCACAACGCTATAGAAATATTATAATCAATTTCTGCAACAATAAAACAAGTTAATATGTTATTTCATTATCATAAGGCATTACAAAAGCCATAATAATGTATAAGATGATTCC
>OGXH01002635.1_pt1 | contig 12341 bp, 8 predicted proteins | sample 1576241 | NCBI WGS metagenome assembly OGXH01 (sample SAMEA3541529, study PRJEB24748) | human gut metagenome | biome: human gut; feature: human-associated habitat; material: faeces | place: China | collected 2012
CGGCTGTCCTGCTCCTCCGCACCGCAGAGCTTCTGGGGCTGGGACCCGGACAGACGGGCACGCCGCCGGAGGATGAGGCACAAATCGAACCATGGGCTCTGGAGGCGGTGCGCTGGGTGTGCTCCACCGGACTGATGGAGACGGAGACAGGACGCTTCCGGCCGGAGGAGGGGCTGACCCGTCAGGAGGGAGAGGCCGCCGTGGAGCGGCTGGCCGCCCTGGCCGGATGAGCCCGGCGGACGTGTAAGCCAAAATGTTCAGTTTTATCAGGGAGAATGGTGGGAAACAGGGGAAAACTGTGGGATATTTTTGCGAAAAGACCCTGTTCAAGGCCGGAGGGATATGGTAAGATAGTACCCGAAGCGTAAAATGAGCTGAATCATATTTGAAATAAGGAGCCCGCCATGATTACTGTTTCCGACCTGAGCCTGAATTACAGCGGCACCCCGCTGTTCTCCCATGTGGACCTGCAGTTCCTGCGGGGCAACTGCTATGGCATCATCGGCGCCAACGGCGCCGGAAAGTCTACCTTCCTGAAAATCCTCTCCGGGGACCTGGAGCCCTCCACCGGCGAGGTGTCCATCCTGCCCAACACCCGGATGTCCGTGCTGAAGCAGAACCAGAACGCCTACGACGCCTATAACGTGATGGACACCGTCATTATGGGCAACCAGCGTCTGTATGACATCGGCAAGGAGAAGGAGGCCCTGTACGCCAAGGAGGAGATGACCGACGAGGACGGGATGCGGGCCTGCCAGCTGGAGGAGGAGTACGCCGAGCTGGGGGGCTGGGAGTCGGAGTCCGACGCCAGCCGCATCCTCCAGGGGCTGGGCATCGGCACCGACCTGCACGACAACGATATGGCCACCCTGGACGCCCGCCTGAAGGTGAAGGTGCTGCTGGCCCAGGCGCTGTTCGGCAGCCCCGACCTGCTGATGATGGACGAGCCCACCAACAACCTGGACATCGACGCGGTGAACTGGCTGGAGGATTTCCTGCTGGACTTCCCCGGCACCGTCATCGTGGTCAGCCATGACCGCCATTTCCTCAACACCGTGTGCACCCACATCGTGGACATCGACTACAACAAGATCAAGATGTATGTGGGCAACTATGACTTCTGGTACGAGTCCAGCCAGCTGGTGCAGCAGCTCATCAAGAACCAGAACAAGCGCAATGAGGAGAAGATCAAGGAGCTGCAGGACTTCATCTCCCGCTTCTCCGCCAACAAGTCCAAGAGCAAGCAGGCCACCGCCCGGCGCAAGCTGCTTGACAAGCTGACGGTGGAGGAGATGCCCGCCTCCTCCCGCCGCTATCCCTGGGTGGCCTTCTCTCCCGACCGGGAGGTGGGCAAGGACATCCTTTTTGTCACCGACGTGTCCAAGACCATCGACGGGGTGAAGGTGCTGGACAAGGTTTCCTTTATCGTGGGCCACGGGGACAAGATCGCCTTTGTGGGCGACAATGAGAACGCCCACACTGCCCTGTTCAAGATCCTGGCCGGCGAGATGGAGCCCGACGAGGGGACTGTGAAGTGGGGCCAGACCGCCACCTTCTCCTATTTCCCCAAGGACAACACCCCATACTTCGAGGGCTGTGAGGACAACCTGGTGCAGTGGCTGCGCCAGTACTCCAACGACCCCCAGGAGCAGTACCTCCGGGGTTTCCTGGGCCGGATGCTCTTCTCCGGCGACGAGGTTTACAAGCCCGTCAAGGTGCTCTCCGGCGGCGAGAAGGTGCGGTGTATGCTGTCCCGGATGATGCTGTCCGGGGCCAACGTGCTCCTGCTGGACCAGCCCACCAACCACCTGGATCTGGAGTCCATCGCCGCACTGAACAACGGTTTGGAGGCAGTCAAGTGCAATGTGCTGGTTTCCTCCCATGACCACCAGCTGATCCAGACGGTGTGTAACCGGGTCTTTGACTTCACTGCCGAAGGGAAGCTCATTGACCGGATGATGTCTTATGACGAGTACCTGGAGAGCCAGAAGCCTCAGGGCTGACCCTTTAAACACTGAACAATCATTTGCAAGCCGCGGACTGCCAGGTGACAGTCCGCGGCACTTTTTCTCAGTTGTAGAATATGACCCCTTTCGGATGGGGTGGGAGTGGGCTTTTCTATCCAGAGCGGAGAAAAATGTCATTGGAATGTTAACTCCATGTAAAATCTATTGACGGACGGAGGCTGCTTCCCTATAATGATATCTGTAAAAGTTATGGATAAAGAGTACAGAGAGGTAGAAATGCCATGGAAGCGTCTGTGCCCGGGCTGGCGGGGATCAGCCTGATCAATCGAATCAGAAAGATACAGGCATGACCTGCGAAGCGGCTCTGCGCTCCGTGGGCGATGCCTTTTTTCATACTTTTCCAAGAAACTGAGACAATAATCCTGTGTGTTTTCCAGAAGAGATAGAGGAGGAAATTGAGAGATGCAAATGACAGACTTTTTGAGTCTGCTGGGCGGACTGGCCCTGTTCTTATACGGAATGCAAATGATGAGTTCCGGCTTGGAGGCGGCAGCCGGCAGCCGGATGAAGCAGATCCTGGAGCGGTTGACAGCCAACCGTTTTCTGGGCGTACTGGTGGGCGCGGCCATCACTGCAGTGATCCAGTCGTCCTCCGCCACCACGGTCATGGTGGTGGGCTTTGTCAACGCGGGGATGATGACCCTGAATCAGGCGGTGTGGATCATCATGGGCGCCAACATCGGCACCACCGTTACTGGACTGCTGATTGCTTTGGATGTGGGTGAACTGGCCCCTCTGTTTGCCTTTGTTGGTGTGGCCATGGTGGTCTTTGTCAAGAAGCCTCAGCTTCAGCACATCGGCCAGATTCTGGCTGGTCTGGGTGTGCTGTTTATCGGAATGGATATGATGAGCGGTGCAATGTCTCCCCTGCGGGAGTCTGAGGCGTTCATTCAGATGATGTCCAATTTCTCCAACCCGCTGCTGGGTATTCTGGCTGGTGCGGGCTTTACTGCGGTAATCCAGTCGTCCTCTGCCTCGGTGGGTATCCTTCAGGCGCTGGCTAACAGCGGTGTGATCGGGCTGTCCAGCGCGGTATTCGTGCTGTTCGGTCAGAATATCGGCACCTGTATCACGGCAGTTTTGGCCTCCATTGGCACCAGCCGCAGCGCCAAGCGGGCCACCATCATCCATCTGATGTTCAACGTAATCGGTACGGTCATCTTTACGTTCCTCTTCATTTTGTTCCCCATTGCCCATGTGATCGACGGTCAGATCCCTGTGGCCGGTCTGAGCGGGATACTGCCTTCTACTCCGGCTGGGCAGATCGCCCTGGTCCACACCAGCTTCAATATTGTTACCACCCTGCTGCTCCTGCCGCTGGGCAACTATCTGGCGAAGGCTGCGGTGCGCATCCTGCCCGACCGCCCCGGCGACGAGGTGGACCAGATGCACCTGGAGTACCTCACCCCCATCCAGATCAGCAGCAAGGACGGCGGCCTGGGCGTGTCCGCCATCTATGTGGACCAGATGCAGCATGAGCTGCGGCGCATGATGCTCATGGCCCAGGGAAATGTGGAGGCCAGCTTCCGCTCGGTGCTGAACCGGGATGAGAACGAGCTGGCTGAGGTGGAAAAGACGGAGGAGTATATCGACTTCCTGAACAAGGAGATCTCCCTCCATGTCTCCCGACTCATTGCCTATGAGACCAACGAGAAGGCATCTGCCGTGGTGAGCAGCTTCTTCACCATCTCGGGCAACATCGAGCGGATCGGCGACCATGCGGATAACCTGGCGGGGTATACCCGCCTGCTGAACAAGCGGAATATCTCCTTCTCTCCGGCAGCACAGAAGGAGATCGCCGCCATGCGGGATATCTGCCTGGAGTGTGTGGACTATCTGCTGACTCCGGTGGCCGGAAATGTGGAGTGGCTCAGCGAGGTGTCCGCTCTGGAGCAGCGCATTGATGACATGACCAGCGATTACCGCCGCAGTCACCTGGAACGGATGCGCAGCGGCGAGTGCTCCGACGAGGCATGTATCATCTACTCCGAGCTGCTCACCGACTTTGAGCGGATCGGTGACCACGTCCTGAACATCGCCCAGGAGATGGCTCAGGTTCAGGAACACATCTAAAGCGAAAGACCGGAAGAGGACGCTCCCCCGCCCGGCGGCAGACGGTTTTGCCTGCCGCCGGGCGGATTTGCTCGGAAAGAGCGAAAAAGGGCGTTTCCATCCGCAATTTAGGAGCTGCACACACAGCAGTCAGCTACGATGGAGTAGTCGTCAGCAACAGTCAGGCAGGACAAATCGATATCGGGCGTTTCTCCCTCGACAATGTATCCTCTCTTTCATTGGCAATCGGACAAGATGAGAATCTGCTGCAACCGGCCCGTCTGTATGCTTCGGCAGGAGTACTCAGCATTGAAACGGAGAAACCCGTCTTCGAAAATGGGAAATCCTCCCTGTCACAAATACAAATCCGGGGAGGAGCCTTTGGCTACATAGCCCCATCCATACGCAGATGGCAGAAGCTGGGAGAACACACCGGTCTGTCAGTCGATGCTTCCTTTATGCGTGCCGACGGTAATTATCCCTTCACATTGGAAAACGGAAAATACATCACTCAAGAGAAAAGAAACAATTCGGATATTCATACATGGCAGGGAGAGGCAAATCTGTTTCATACTTTCCATGACGAAAGTACACTGGATGTGAAAGCCTATTATTTTTATTCCGAACGCGGACTGCCCGGTGCTGTCATTCTATACAACCCGAAGGCAGAAGAACGTTTGTGGGACGAGAATTTCTTCACCCAAGCCCGTTATAAGAAAACCTTCTCCCCCAAATGGACTTTGCAGGCGCAAGCCAAGTTCAACCATTCTTGGAACAAATACGAAGATACAGACGTGAAGTATGAAAACGGAAAGCAGACCGACATCAACCGTCAGGACGAATATTATCTGTCCGCCGCCGTGCTTTATCAGCCCGTCAAAGGTCTGGAATTATCGCTCGCGCAGGATGGATTCATCAATACCCTTCACACCAATATCAACGACAGCCCCAACCCGGTGAGATATTCCTCGCTCACAGCCCTCAATGCACGTTACCAATGGGGACGTATCAAGCTATCGGGCACATTGGTGGGGACTTTCATTACGGAAGAAGTAAAAGCAGGGAATACTCCCGACGACCGGAAACGCCTGTCGCCCACCCTGTCCGTTTCCATTCAGCCATGGAAAGAAGAACAATTATACGTCCGCGCAATGTATAAGAATACGTTCCGCGTACCTACCTTCAATGACCTTTATTATCTACGCATAGGAAATACCTCCTTACGCCCGGAAAAGGCACGCGAATACAATATAGGTGTCACTTGGAACGGCAAGCCGTTTTCGTTTACCGATTTCCTTTCTATCACTCTTGACGGATATTATAATGAAGTAACCGATAAAATAGTCGCCTTTCCCAGTACTTATGTATGGAAAATGCAGAATTACGGCACGGTACATATCACCGGCCTTGATGCGACAATGGCTACTTCCATACCTGTCTGCCCTAACATAAACGTAGGATTAAGCGGCAATTATTCCTGGCAAAAAGCCATAGATATGACAAATCCCGATGCCAAGAATTATAAAGACCAGCTGCCCTATACGCCTCAGCATAGCGGCAATGCTTCGACCACCATCGAAACTCCTTGGATTAATGTGGGTTACAGCCTGACAGGGGTCAGCGAACGCTACTATATGGCACAGAATATACCGGTGAATAAGATAGACGGTTATGTAGAACACACAGCCACTTTATGGCGGGAATTTACAATGAAAGGCTGTCACCTCCGCCTTCAGGCAGAAGTTATCAATCTCACTGACAAGCAATATGATGTTATCAAATATTATCCCATGCCCGGACGTTCCTGGCGCATAACGGGAGTATTAAGATTTTAAACAATATAAATGTCTAACTTTTAAAAATTAATTATGAAACTAAGAAGCTTATTTTTTGGAACACTGTGTATGTTAATGCTGGGTGTTTCATTCACCTCATGTAGTGATGATGACGATGACAGCAAAAAAAACGATGAAGGTTCGAAGGTGGAATTACCTGAAAACCGTGTCTACATTTTGAATGAAGGTTCTTATCAAAAGAACAATGCCGGCATCACATACTATGATCCCGATAAAAGAAACAATGTAATAGATGACATTTTCTATAAGCAAAATGAAGCCAAACTAGGAGATACAGGACAAGATATGATAAAATATAATAATAATATTTATGTATCCATGTATGGCTCTAAATATGTATGCAAACTGAATGAAGCTTGTGTAGAACAAGCGCGTTATAGCTTTACAGACGAGCAAGGACAGCCTCGCTATATGGCTGCTGAAGACGGAAAACTTTACGTTACTTTAAGCAGTGGTAATGTAGCCCGTTTGGATGCTAACACATTAACTTTTGAAAAGATGGTAGCTGTAGGACAAAATCCCGAGCATATTATTGAAGAAGATGGCAAACTATATCTGGTAAACTCCGGTTTCGGATATGACAATCGTTTGTCTATCATTGATATCAAGACTTTTGATACAGCAGAGCATGTGGAAATTTTCCAGAATCCGGATAGGATACTAGAAGCTAATGACAAAATTTTCATCCAAGGATATGGTGGTCCGTACCCTGATTATGACTATACTGTAGCAATCTATGACAAAGAAAACAAAACCTACAAAAAAATTGGACCGGGCACATTAATGGCTGAATATAATGATGTGGTATATGTTATCTATTCAGAAACAGACTATAATACAAATACATCCAACCATACATTATATTCTTATAATGCTAAAACCAACAAAAAAGAAGAAACTAGTTTTTTACAAATGCCAGAAGAACTCAAGACTCGTATCTTTTATATGTTGAGTATCAATCCTGAAAATGGAGATTTTTATGTCGGTACTACCGATTATAATACTAACGGAGATATATATCGTTTCAAGAAAGACGGTACTTTTATTGAAAAATTCGAGAGCGGTGGTGTAAGTCCTAGAGCAGCCGTATTTATTGACTAACCAATGAAACAATTTTCTCTCTTTATTCACCTGATGCTTTCAGTCTTGCTTTTTTCCTCCTGCGGCGGAAAAAGCAAGACTGCTTCTGTAATAGAAGCAGAAAAAGCAATCCCTTTGCGTTATGCAGAAAACCTCAATCTGTCTGCAACCGAAGACTATACCATTGCCCGCCTGCGCAATCCTTGGGATACGACCCGGATACTGCATACCTACGTCTTGGTTGACAAAGAAAAGTCCCTGCCTGCCGACTTGCCCGAAGGGACACTTGTCCGCACGCCATTGAGCAAGGCCGTTGTTTACTCATCCGTACATTGCGGATTGCTCAACCAGATTGGTGCTTTGAAAAGTATTGGAGGAGTCTGCGATTTGAAGTATATCAAACTGCAAGAAGTGCAGGATGGCTGCCGCACAGGAAGCATCGCCGATGTAGGGAATGGAATGAACCCGGATATAGAAAAGATAATCGACCTGCACCCCGATGCCATTATGCTCTCCCCTTTCGAGAACAGTGGCGGATACGGACGGGTGGAGAAACTCAACATCCCCATTATCGAATGTGCAGACTACATGGAAACTTCGGCATTGGGACGTGCCGAATGGATGCGTTTCTACGGTCTACTATTTGGTAAAAAAGCGGAAGCAGATGCTATGTTTGCTTCGGTCGAAAGAAGCTATAAGGATTTGCAGGAATTAGTAAAACCCATCTCCTTTGCTCCCTCCGTGATGTGTGATTTGAAAACAAGCTCTACCTGGTACACTCCGGGTGGCAACAGCACCATTGCCAGGCTATACGCTGATGCAGGCGCCAACTATATTTTCAGAGAAGATACACATAGCGGCTCGCTCCCCTATCCTTTCGAAGTTATCTTTGAGAAAGGTCAGCAAACGGATTTCTGGCTGATACGCTATAACCAACCTATAGATAAAACATACAAGGAACTGGAAAAAGAATTTGCCCCTTATGCAGGTTTCCGTGCTTTCAAGGAACGGAACATCTACGGATGTAATACCAACCGGATTCCTTTTTACGAGGAAACGCCTTTCCATCCGGACTGGTTATTGAAAGATTTGATTAAAATATTTCACCCTTCACTGTTGGAAGGCTATGAGCTGAGGTATTACAAAAAACTATCAGAATAGAACTGATGATAAGAACGAAAGCAAAAGGATATATATATGGCATAGCACTGTCGGTCCTCATTCTCGTATTGATGGCTGCGAATCTCTGGTTCGGTTCAATCAATATCCCCGCCGGAGCTGTGTGGAATACTCTCATAGGAAATGAAGTAGAAAAAACCAGCTGGGCTTTTATTATCTGGGAGTCCCGTCTGCCGCAAGCCGTCACGGCATTACTATGTGGTGCCGCACTCGCAGCTTCGGGACTGATGCTACAAACGGCATTCAACAACCCACTGGCAGGTCCATCCATCCTGGGCATTAACTCAGGAGCAAGTCTTGGTGTCGCATTGGTGATGCTGGCCGGTGGAGGAAGCATTGCTACAGGAGTATTTACCTTATCCGGTTTCTTTTCCGTGATACTCGGTGCCTTCATCGGGTCGATGGTGGTAATGGGACTTATCCTTTTCTTTTCGACACTGATAAAAAGCAACATCATGCTGCTGATTACGGGTATCATGATCGGTTATATCACTTCGTCCGCTATTTCATTACTTAATTTCTTTGCTACTGCCGAAGGGGTACATTCTTATATGATATGGGGCATGGGGAACTTCGGAGGTGTCTCATTGCAACAACTCCCCTATTTCTCCATTTTCTGTCTGGCAGGTTTGTTACTTTCCATCCTGCTTATCAAGCCCTTGAATGCCTTGCTGTTGGGTACACGCTATGCTGAAAACTTAGGAGTAAACATCCGTCGCACAAGAAATCTGTTACTGATTGCCACCGGACTACTGACAGCCGTCACCACCGCCTTCTGCGGACCTGTTGCTTTCATCGGCCTAGCCGTTCCACATATCTCCCGCCTGATGCTGGGTACGTCCAATCACAATTCACTGCTTCCCGTCACTTTGCTGACAGGTGGTGTAATTGCCTTGCTCTGCAATCTGATCTGCATCCTTCCGGGTGAAGCAGGTATTATTCCCCTCAATGCGGTAACCCCTGTGCTGGGAGCGCCTGTTATCATTTATGTCATTGTCAACCAACGTAAAATACAATACTTCAACTGATGGAGAAAGCTGTTATCACCGCAAACGATTTATGCATCGGCTACCGCCAGGGAAAGCAAGAGAAACGGATACATGAACATCTCTCCTTCCGGCTCTATCCCGGAGAACTGACCTGCCTCCTGGGAGCTAATGGAACCGGTAAATCAACTCTGCTCCGCACTTTGGCGGCTTCGCAACCGGCCTTGTCAGGAGAATTATTTGTACAGGAAAAGCCATTGTCTGCCTATTCCGAAAAAGAACGTTCACGTACCATCGGAGTAGTACTGACAGACAAGACACAAGCAGGCGGACTGACTGTATATGAGTTGGTAGCTCTGGGACGACAACCTCATACGGGATTCTTCGGCAGATTGAACAAAACGGATCACTCCATCATTGAAGAGGCTCTGGAAGCTGTAAGCATCAGTCATAAAGCACACAGTTATACTGCAGAGCTATCAGATGGGGAACGACAGAAGGTCATGATTGCCAAAGCATTGGTACAGGAATGTCCGCTCATTCTGCTGGATGAACCGACAGCTTTCCTGGATGTAGTGAGTCGCATCGAAATTATGACTTTGCTTCATCGCCTGGCAGTGGAACAAAAGAAAGCAATCCTGCTTTCCACCCATGACATAGAGCAGGCATTGGTACTGGCAGATAAACTTTGGTTACTTTCAAAAGAAAACGGACTGCAATGTGGAGTAACGGAAGATATGATTCTAAGTCACCGGATGGACGGCTTGTTTTCCTGCAACGATATCCGGTTTGATTATGCGCACGGAGTATATTATCCCAAAGTGGATAGTAACCGCTGTATCATTGTGGAAGCCAATGATGAAGTATTGCTGCACTGGACAACAAATGCACTCAACCGGCATGGCTATGCTTGTTCTCCCATTTCTACGTCAGGGACGGTCGATTTGCCATACTTACAGGTATTGTCTGCCGAAGATTTCAGACTGCATAAAGGAAAGGAATACAAATTCCACTCTTTCGAACAACTACTTGCCAATGTCTGACAAAAGCAATGATATTTATATACAAACGCACTGATTTCAACCAACGCTTTATTTCTGATAATCAAAAGAATACAAAATATTAATTCCTTGTTTACAAGAAGTTGGGAGTTTACCGACAAGAAGTTAACTTCCTGTTGACAAACTCCCAACTTCTTGTAAGCTGAAAAGATGATGTTTTTCTATTATCTTACAAAGAAGTAAAAAGAAGTTTCAGCCGAAAGACCAATGAACGAGGAAAATCCGGTGAGGGCTGAAAGATCTGGAAGCCCCAAAAGGTATTTAAACTTGGTTCATCTGAAACTTCCAGTGCATGAGTTAAAACTTTCCCGGGAATTAGCTGTATATATCGGACGGGGAGTATCTATATATTGGATGTGCAACATCTATATGTCCAACGTGTTGTATCTATATATCCAATGTATTGCATCTATATATCCAACACCACCGATATATAGATGCTAAAAACACAGAGTGAGGAAGGGCATTTGCTACTTCCAACTCACGCAACTGAAATTCCGGATGATTTCTTTATTTCATCACCAGTATCTCATCCGGCAGGTATCCACTTCGGATACGCCACTCCTGCGGATAAAGATTATTAGCCCGGTTACCGATATTTTTCACAAAACCTAAAGGAACATTCTTATACGTCAACAGCACATAACCGCGTGGAGCAGTATCGGGAAGCACAATCGCTTCCTTACGCAAATAGGCAATAGCCTGTTCATACGAAATTTCTTCACGAGGAAAAACATCGGAAACCTGCACAGTGCTCATAGCAAGGGTATGATTGGGAATCAGGTCCTTGCCTTTCACTTCGGCAAGGGTAACGCCTGCCTGAATGACACGAAGAGATTGTTGGAGGACGGACAATCCGGATATATATTCTTTAGGGAAAGCCACAATATTCATTCCATTTGCAGAAATCTCATAGTCGTCTGCCGAAAGGAGCCAGGCACGGGCGGCCAATAATTGTTCCTTAGATGCTCCGGCATTAGTTTTAGATGCTGAGGCACCAGCTTTCTTCTTTCCTTGGGAAACAGTGGATTTGTAACGGATTCGTACCGTCTCTCCTTCCGGTTTACGAAGTACGGCAAGGAAAAAGCCCTCACCCTTTGTACGGTGAGGCAGAAAACGATATACAGGAAAATCTTCACCAGCAAGCAAGTTTCCGGTAATGTTCCACGCTGCCGGAGCATCTACCGGAAGTATCTCTGCACCGAATTCATCACGCATCCAGCGGATATTTTCTTCATCTTCCTGCGTATTATACGTGCAAGTGCTATAGATAAGCAATCCACCGGGTTTCAGACTGGGCCATATATCGGAGATGATACGTCGCTGACGTTGCCAGCAGATTTCCACATTCTCCGGACTCCATTCGCTGACGGCAACGGGATCTTTACGGAACATACCTTCACCGGAACAGGGAACATCGGTCAATATGACATCGAAGAAGCCTTCCAGATCAGCAAAGTCTGCCGGATCGTTATTGGTTACCACGACACCGGGATGCCCCCACTTCGTCAGATTCTCCGCTAGGATTTGCGAACGGTTACGGATCACTTCATTTGCTACCAACAGGCTGCCTGCAGGCAATACACTGCGGGCATGGGTAGATTTTCCACCGGGAGCGGCGCAAAGGTCAAGCATCACGGAAGGCGTTTCACCGATATATTGCTTTAATGCTTGCTCCACAAACATGGAAGATGCCTCCTGTACATAATAGCATCCGGCATGAAACAACGGATCGAAGGTAAACGTCAACCGACGGTCGAGGTAAAATCCTGTGGAAGACCAGGGCACACGCCCAAAAGAGGTATGAAAAAGACTGAATGAAGAATCGGGTAGTTTTTCTTCATTCAGTCGTATGCTTACGGGCTGTTCGCCATTTAAGGTGTCAGCCAGTTTATTATATTCTTCATCTCCCAGGAGGAAACGGGTACGGTCTGCAAAAGATACGGGTAAATCCATGTGCCAAATTATTTTATGTCCGCAAAGGTAATGCAAATCGAATGCATAACTTTCATGCTTGCATAAAAAAGTTATGTTAAGATGTAGCTTATCTTCTTCAAAGGAACATAAAAAGGCGATACAAGACAAAACCGCCGGGTACTA
>OGXH01002640.1_pt1 | contig 12332 bp, 9 predicted proteins | sample 1576241 | NCBI WGS metagenome assembly OGXH01 (sample SAMEA3541529, study PRJEB24748) | human gut metagenome | biome: human gut; feature: human-associated habitat; material: faeces | place: China | collected 2012
TACCGGTAGCCATACCGGCTGCCATATCCGTGCTTCCCACACCGGTGGAAAATGCACCCAGCGCACCGTAAGTACAGGTATGGGAATCCGCACCGATGATCACATCTCCGGCTACGGTAAGTCCTTTCTCGGGAAGCAGTGCATGTTCGATCCCCATCTCTCCCACTTCGAAATAATTGGTGATCTCATTGCGTCTTGCAAACTCACGGACACATTTGCAGTGCTCCGCAGACTTAATATCCTTATTGGGAACAAAATGATCCGGTACCAGTGCGATCTTATCCTTATCAAACACCCCCTGCACCTTCATTTTATCCATTTCCTTGATTGCCACCGGACTGGTGATATCGTTGCCCAGCACCAGATCCAGCTGTGCCTCGATCAGCTGTCCTGCCTGTACCTGCTCAAGACCCGCTGCACGGGCAAGTATCTTCTGTGTCATTGTCATTCCCATTGTTTACTGCTCCTTTTTCTCTTCATACAGCTTGTGCGTTCTGCACAGCTGTTCCACACTTCAGATCCGTAATACTTCTCTTTGAAGTTTTCATTATTGTAGCACACTCATTTGTAATTGAAAACATCCACATTTAACATATTTCTACGTAAATGTGGATGTTTTAGTATCAAAACATTGATTTATTTTATTATTATCATGCAACAGATTTTATGATAAACAGTCACTGTTTTCGTTCTTTTCTGCCGTCTCAGACTCTCTGGGAACCATATTTTGACCATTCTGTGACTTTACTTTCCAGGTCAATACCACCTTGAACAGATCTCCGTCCAGTTCGATCCGGAATTTGCCGCTCTGCAGTTCCGTGAAGCTTTTGGCGATGGCCAGCCCCAGTCCGCTGCCCTCGGTATTACGTGAGGTGTCTCCTCTGACGAACCGTTCCGTCAGTTCCTCTCCGGATACGGACAACTCCTGTGCCGTGATATTTTTTAAGATGATCGTCACATCCTCTTTTGCCGTAAAACCGTTGACATACACTCTGGTCCCCGGCAGAGCATATTTTGCAATATTGCCAAACAGATTTTCAAAAATCCGGAAGGTCTTCTGACTATCTAACGGCACGATGACCTTCTCCTCCGGCATGCTCATCCGCACATCCAGTCCGGCATCCGCCAGCTTATCTTCCATCTCGAATTCGACCTGTTTCACCATGCTTACGATATCCACATCACGGATGTCGAGCGTGATATTCTGGGAATTTGCCTTGCTGACTTCGAACAGATCCTCGATCAGTGCCTTCAGGCGCAGCGATTTACGATCCAGCGTCTCTAAGTACTCCTTCCGCTGTTCCTCCGTTACTCCCGGCTCCTGCAATAATTTTACATAAGTAATGATGGCCGTCAGTGGTGTCTTCAGATCATGGGATACATTCGTGATCAGTTCCGACTTCATCCGCTGGCTCTTCACTTCCTCCGCCACCGCATTGCGGAAGCCCTCTTCGATCCGGTAGATCTGCGGTTTGAAGGGTTCAAATACTCCCAGATCCTCCTCAATGGTCACATTCAGATTGCCCTGGGCGATCTCATTGGTAGCCTTTAACAGCAATCCGTACTTTTTCTGCAATTTGCTGACATAACGCCGTAGTACAAAATACAGTACCACAGAATAAATGACTGCAATCGTCACTCCTCCCAGCGGAAGGCTGCATACGATCACCAGAATCAGGGCATTCCACAATACGATACGCAGGATCAGCTTTTTGGCATCCTTCGTGACATCAAAATGCTCTGCATCATGATAGACATCCACCACCTTATCCCTGCCAATGGAGAATCCCCTCTTCATTCCTCTCCACAGTTTTTTCCAGAGAGGCACTAACAGATAGCACAAGCTGTGCTGTCTCAAATACGTTCCGGCTCCCTGGACCCGCATTGCCCGCAGGGACACACCGCAGCACCAGGCAATGAAAAACAAGGCTGCCACTGCCAGAACATTTAATGCATAGGTCAGTATTGTGGTCGACATCTGTATCTGCGCACTGTTTCCCTGTAAAACCGTGTTCAGCGCATGACCGCTCCTTACCCAGGATACCAGTCCTACCACCTGTTCACTTCCAATGCCGGCGATCACCACAAGGATCACAACGATCGCCTCGACAGGCAGCTTCAGCAGAACCACCTTCTCCCAGGCTCTCTCTTCCTCAAGTCCCGGCAATACAAGCGCCAGCAGGAAGATCAACAGACACAGGATCAGAAACATCTGCTGGCATCCGGACAGATAGTAGGATGTATACTGGTCTCCCATGGAAAAGTAAACACTGACATTGTTCATGTCCTGATCATAATAAATATACTGACCGTTCTGTCCCAGACTCTGTGCCGCCTGTCTGGAGATGCAGTAGGTGATCTCACAATTTCTCGGCATTTCCAGCCGGAACATGGTATTATGACCGGCAGAGATTTCGCTGCCCATATTGGCATCCACCATGCGCGTAAGACCGCAATTACGGATCACTTCCGCCGCTGTCTTGCGAAGGGTTGTCGTATCCGATCCGATCACCGTATTCCCTAAGGTGGCATCATTTCCATAGTCGTCAAATACAAAAGTCAGATAAAAGCTCTGGTCCTCCGCCACAATATCCGTATCCACCAGATTACTTAGGATCTCTCCGGTCTTAGTATCCCGGATCCTATAATCATACAAATTATTCAGCTGACCAAAGGAGCTTTCCAGGGTATTGAAGTGCTCTTCCAGGTATTCCCTGGTCTGTACTGCAAAGCTTCCCTGGGCTACATAGTCTTCGGGATCTTCTCCTTCCGGTATGGTGAGGTCCTCCGTATCTCCGTCCGCCATTTCTGCCCGCTTCTGGTCATCATTGAGCCATTCATTCCCCTCCGTGGACTGCATATATAATTCTCCATAGCTTAAGGAAGTCTGGTGTTCTTTGTTGTACAGATCACGGTAGAGCAGATAGCAGTTCTGATACAGATAAGTAATCGTATTCGACGTCTCCAGCGGATCCGCAATGTATTGTTCATTTCTCCTGCTCTCCGCCCTGCGCTCGAAGATTCCGTAACAGGCGGTAAAAATGCCGGAAGCTGCCAGACTGACAATCAGTCCGATGATCAGCCATTTGACTGCAGGCTTTCTGTATTCTCGGTTTTCCCTGTTTTCTGTTGTCTCCGCTTTCACAGCCTCTGTTACCTGTTCCATTCTTACACCTCTCCGGCCATTTCCCTCTGCCTGCCGAAACGCTTTGTTTTCCACAGCCGTATTTATTGTTTGTCGATCTTATATCCTACGCCCCATACCACTTTCAGATACTTGGGATTCCGCGGATCGATCTCGATTTTTTCACGGATGTTCCGCACATGTACCATAATAGTATCGGTGTTGACCGCTTTCTCGTTCCAGATACGCTCATAGATCTCATCTGCGGAAAATACTCTGCCCGGATTCTTGATCAAAAGCTGTACGATCTTGAATTCCATAGGAGTCAGCTTCACTGCTTCTCCGTCCACCGTCACTTCCACGGTTTCTTCGTTAAGTTCCAGTCCACCGATGGTATACACATGGGATTTTTCCTGTTCTTCCCCACTGACCGCCGTCAGATATTTGGAATATCTGCGCAGATGGGAATTCACCCTCGCCAACAGTTCCAACGGCGTAAAGGGTTTGGTCACATAATCATCCGCTCCCATATTTAATCCCATGATCTTGTCCACTTCCTCGGACTTGGCGGACAGCATGATTACCGGGAACTCGTGATTCTGCTCCCGCAGCTTCATTAACATTGTCACACCGTCCATCACCGGCATCATAATATCCAGGATAGCCAGATGAATCTCTTCCCGTGTTACGATCTCCAGTCCTTCCTTACCGTTGGCAGCTTTCCATACCTGATACCCCTGATTTTTCAGATAGATTTCCACACCATCCCGGATTTCCTTATCATCCTCCACGATGAGAATATGATATTTATTGTTCTCCATGACTCCCTCTCATTCTGCCACATGCGGCAAGGGGATCCTCTCCCCTGTCTGTTTCTGATTCTAATTTATAATTTCTAATTTCACCTACTGAAAAAACGAAAGATTTTCTAAAGATTTTTTTCGCAAAAACACCAAGGAGGTGGACATTCGGTGCCACCTCCTTGATCATCTTCGAAGCGTACATTTCCGGCTGCCATGGTTATACTTCATCCTCATAATACCGGATCATGCATACCAGTTCACCGTCCTCTACGGACACCTCTGCTTCCTCTCCCAGGAATTCATTGCTGATCCCGATGGGGAAATCGTTGGTGATCACGGCATTTTCCAAAGGATATTTCATGCCGCGGATATTCACGCCTTTTACCTCCTTCGTCAGGGCAAACAGTGACATGGTGCCCTCCAGCTCCTTCCGGAAATGCACAGCTTCGTTCTGCAGTACGAGCACCATTCCCGTACCGTCTACCAGGTACCCCACCGCGCCATGATTTTTGAGATACAGCAGACACTGGATATTTGCCAGAGTATGATCAAATCTCCCGCCGGTGGCCGCATAAATACGGAAATCGGTATAGCCCAGCTCCAGCCCCCGCTTGATAGCTGCCAGCATGTCTGTGTCATCCTTGCACTCCGGCAGGCGGCAGATCTTCTCTGGAACGGTCTGTTGTAGCTGTTCCACAGCAAGCTTCTCCTGTTCGCTCATCGAGTCAAAATCTCCGATGATCAGATCCGGCTCCACATTCAGGAGCCCACAGTAGCTTAAGCCGCCGTCCACTGCGATCACATAATCTTCCTCCGTCACAGACAGCTCTCCCATCGTGAGATCTCCTGCGCCGATCAAAATACATTTACCCATAGAATTTACTGTTTTCCTTTCCTGTAACGGTTCCACCTTGTCATTCCCAAAGTCACATGTATGCGCCTGCACCGCTTTGTGACCGTCCTGTTTCCGAAACAGACGTTTCGTCTGCGAGCCGTTACGCAATATTCTACAATTTCTGCGTTTACTTTTCAAGCCATACGCAGTATATTTAATCTGTTCAAACTTACAACGATACTCAGAGGATCAACATCCCTGTATGTGAAAGGCACTCTCATGAATCTATATGACAATCAGCCGCTGACCGTTGCGGAGCTCCGCAGGCTGCAGGCTTTGGAAAACCGATATCGGAATGCTGCCAGAGAAGTGTTCACGAACCGTGTGGAATACTACCACAGGTTCACCGGTGGGCACTACACTTCTATCACCATCCGTGACCAGAAGACCCGCTGGGGAAGCTGTTCCTCGAGAGGAACTTTATCCTTCAATTACCGCCTGATCTACGGTCCCGCCGGTCCTCTGGATTATGTGGTAGTCCACGAGCTCTGCCACCTGACTCATATGAACCATTCGAAGGACTTCTGGAACATGGTCGAGCGCATCATGCCGGATTACCGGATCTATAAGCAGTGGTTAAGGGAGCACGGACAGGAGCTTACCCTGACGACACATCTGAAAAAGCAGGGCATTCCCATCCGCCTTGGCTAAGGCGCCATGCTATAAATGGCGGCCTGTTTTTCAACAGACCGCCATCTTTTACTATTCTGCTCTACGCAGTGCTATCTTCCGTTTATCTGTTCTCGTTTACATAGACCTGTACACGGCTCTGAATGACACTTGCCACATCCCTCGCACTCTTCTGTCCTGAGAAGTATGCACCGGCTTCTTCCGAAATGATATTGGAGATTGCCTCATTATAGTATCCTCTCTTGTTCACGCTTTCCACAAAGCTTACGATCCTGTCCACCTGCTCCTGTGTCAGCTGCGGCAGCAGTATTTCCTCCCCATTGATGTAATAGGTCTCATCGTATTCCACTTTGTTGCCGTTCTCATCCATATAGTACGGCTTCTTCGTAGCATCCTGCACATTCTTCTCAAAGGTGCTGCGAAGTACCGGAAGATTGTATTCCTGTTCCTGTATCTTATCCTGATATTCCTGTGTCAGATAGTAGCGCAGGAATTCCCATGCACCATCCAGATTCTTGGATTTTGCAGACAGGGCATACATCCAGTTACCTGCCCATAATACAGATCCCATATCTCCATCGGTCGGGAAGCCTACAAAGGAGATATCCTCACCGAAGACACCGTTGATCGTACCGTTCAGGTCACGGATGTTGCTGATGGAAATGGTATCCAGCAGGGTTCTGTCCTCGCGGTACTGGGATTCATAATTATTCCAGTAATCCTCTCCCCAGTAATCCTCTCCATATTCTACCGGCAGCTCGCCTGCATAGGCCAGCATTGCCACGAAATTATCCGTATCAAATGCACATTTTCCTGTGGATACATCCACGAAATCACTGCCGCAATAGTTCATCATGGTATACAGGAAGCTGTCTCTGGTAATATCACTGAAGAGTGCGGTTCCTTCCGGCATGGAATCCCGGATCGTCTGCAGCTCTTCCATAGTAATGGAGGTGCGGTCACCGAAAATAGATTCTTTTCCTACCATAGTAGAGATATAGAAGGAAGGAATCACATAGTACAGTTTACCGTCCACACGGTACGCATCCCAGACATTCTGCAGATAGTCGTTTTTCGATAATTCCTCATCCCCCGCAATGAGATCATCCACATTTGCCACCAGTCCCTTGGCAATATAGCTGTCCATTGACATATTGCTGTCCACGACCAGAATATCCGGCATTCCTCCGGAGATGATATCATTATTTAACTGCTTCACACCGAGAGTATAATCCTCTGAAGTATTGTAGGTATTGTATTCCTTGACTACAATACGGTAAGTGTCACCGGACTTATTATACTCTACTACTTTTCTCTTCAGATCATAGTCGATATAGTTACCGGCCAGTGTAAGGACGATCCGGTCCTTGATATCCTCCGGCTTCACGTGGGTGAACAGACCTCCGCACATTTTACCTTCGGTGTTATCATAGTAAAAGCCCAGGAACTGTTCCTCGTCCAGTACCAGGAAATTGTTCAGGCTGCCGGCAGCCAGATCCGAATTGATATAACTCATGATCTGCTTCGATTCCTGTGTCTGCACATTATAACTGAACAGGCCGTTACTATCGGCATAGTACAGGATGTCACCGTCTCCGGGCACCATATTATAATAACCGCCGTTGGTCAGTGTCGAGGAAAACTTTATTCCTTCTGATACCGCATCTGTTGCAGGATCATAGGTTGCGATATACATATCCGTGTAATTGCTCTCATCATAATAGATGATCTGCACCTTGCCATCCGGCGTAATGATATTCGAGCTTGCATTGTTGAAAAGTGTTGCGACTGCCTCCGGCAGATCCTTCCGGTCTGTGATACCCTCTTGCGTCACAGTGCATTTCTCTATTTTATCACCGCTTAACAGCAGTGTCAGGGTTCCATCCTCATTGGGGATGATACTATATACCCAGGAATAGCTTTCTTCTGTATTCATATCATTCAGATCAGCTTCCCATACGATGGTCCCATCTGCGCTCCAGCAGATCAAGGCATAATCATTCGTACTGCTGTAATCGTCTTCGGAATATGTCTCACTATAGTAATTGCGTATTCCGTAAACATTCCCATCCGAACCGACCGTACAATTGTTAAGCGATGTGTATGTATAACTGCTGTTCCCTGCCGGTGCATCTACCACATCCATATCCGCTGCCGCAATATCCTGTGTGCTGACCTCCTGCTCCGTAAGAGGCACTGCTTCATTTCCGTCCCCGGAAGTCTCACCGCCCTGTGCAGGTGCCGGAGTCGCCGGAGCCTCTCCTTCCTTCCACATAGGCAGTTCTACGGTGTCGATGACGGTACCGTCCGGTTTCATTGTAGTAAGATGCAGCAGACTCTGATTACCATTCTCGAAATATTCATAGGTCTCAAACAGAAGGTAAACCGTATCTCCTTTTCTGGTCAACAGATCAATATTCATATTGTCTGAATCCATATTAAGATCCAGCGCCTGTTCCTTAAATACATACTGTTTTGCAAGGCTGGAATCGGCCGCACTGCTGCCACTGTTTCCGTTCCCGCCGTTACCCTTTCCACAGGCAGTCAGACCTGCGATCATTGCCACGGTCAACGCGATACTGATCCGTTTTTTCCCTTTCTTTTTCATTCTCCCTCTCCTTTTCTTGTCTGTGTCTGTTGTTTTACGACTGCTGTTCCTCTTTTGTCTCCTCAGGTGTCTGCGTTTCCTCTGTCTGCATGTTCATTGTCTGCGCTTTCTCCGGCTCTTCCGAAGCTGCATCCGCAGGCTCTGCTCCCTCCGCCGGTTCATCCGTCAGCCAGGAGAATTCACTGTCTGCATAAGGGTCTTCCTCCAGCTCCCGTTCCAGTTCCTCCAGGACATCCCTCTCCTTGTGGGAGTGCTTTTTCTCCCTGCGGCGTTCCACAGCCCGCTCTGCCTGATCCTTACCGGTATGCCATACATCCTTCAAAGTCCAGCCCTTATGACGCCACCAGTGTACAAAGCACCAGATAACGGTCACTACCGGATATAATGACAGAAGCAGCATAAATACTGTCAGTAATGCAATAATGTCTTCATAGCCTCTCGCCAGATTCTCCCAGTAGGGGTAGATGATGGCTTTGCCGTTCATGGAACGCGTTCCGAAGGCAAGGATTGTTTTGATCCGGTTGGGCAGGGAATAACGTCTGCTGTTTTCCACGATCTCAACGTTTTTCTCGTCTATGCCGATTCCTTCTTTTACTTTGCTGTAGGCGAACTCATCCACAGGGTTCGGCATCACGATCTCGTAATGGTTGATTCCGTTATTCGTACCATAAGCAGACAGTGTCTCATAAGACACATAGACCACCGTGGAATTCAGTCCCGCTGCTTTATCCATTCTGCTGTCCGGGCGCTGTACCACACCGGTGACGATATGGGGGACATTGCCGATATATACCGTCATTCCCACCACATCATTGGAGCCGAACAGCTGCCAGGCCGCATCCTGATCGATGATACAATAGTCCTGCATCAGATCGTTACCGGAAAAATAGGAGCCTGTGATCAGTTTTAACGGATGGAACATAAAAAAGTCTCCGCCGATACCGATGGCATTGGCATCCAGCGTATTTTTCCCGTTGACCAGGGTGATCTTACCGTCTGCGCTATAGGCATCCACCCAGAGTCTGGCACTTGGATTCTCGGAGGTCTCTGTAATCGAGGCCTCCTGCAGCACATTTTTCAATGAATATTCAAAGCTTTGAATGGTATCCTCCGTCACTTCTGCTTTGGAGGAAAAAAAGCAGCTGATCTGTGCCACATCCTTTTTTTCACTCCATCGTCCGGCCATCTGCTGGGCATCCTGGGTATTTGCCAGATGGTTGGTCCATCCCAGCAAAAGCAGGAACAGAAGAAAGGATACTACTGCACTGCAGTACCATATGCATTTCTTTTTATTCTGTATTCGAATCCGAAACATCTGATCTGTTTCTTCCTTCCTGTTAAATTATTTTCCGTCTGAAAGACCTTTTATGAATTATTTGCCAGTCTGACCAGCTTTCCTGCCTCTACCGGCTGGGTAGATGTCGTAATGACAAATTCATAGCCATATAAAGCTCCGCTCACTGCGGACTGGGTGTCATCACTTGCCAGTACCTCCACATCCACACGGGTCGCCACATAACGGTTACCTAAGGGGCTGCTCTTGGATTCCACGATCAGGATGAACTTGCCGTTACTGTCCTCACGGATGGCACTGTTAGGTACGATCAGATCGTAATTGGCACTCTTCTGTCCTACGGATACATTTAAGGACTGTCCTGGTGTCACTTCATCTCCGGTGATATCAAAGGTCAGCAGCTTCTTCTGTCCGGGATCTGTGGTATCCGGCTTGATGCTGGCCAGAGTAATATCCATATCACTGTATCTCCAGGAGTTCACCAGATCTGCCTTATCTCCCACGGAGAGTCTCTTCGCCTGATCATTGGTCACGGAGAAGCTCATGGTAAAGCCCTTACCCTCCGGCTGCATGGTCACCAGTGCAGTATCCGGCTGTGCCTCGTCTCCTGCCTTGACTGTTACACTGGTAATGGTACCCGAAATAGGGGCATCGATGCTGGCGCCTACCGCATTCTCCTGCAATTTTGCGATATCATCTCTCTGCTTCTGGAGACTGTCTAACTGGTAATCCAGATTCAGTTCCGTGGAAATATCCTTCAGCAGCTGTTCCTTGGTATCCTGTGCTGCTTTCAGCTGGATATTTCGTTTATCCAGTTCGGTCTGCCAGTTCTGGGTCTGCACCGTCAGGGAATTGGTGCTGTTCTCCTTGCTGTTCTGTTTATCTGCCAGTGCCTTGTTGGCATCTGCAAGCGCTTTTACCTTCTCATCATATGCTTTCACCTTGTCCGGATTGTTATTGATAAATGCCTGTCGTTCATTGATCAGCGACTGATACTGTTCCCTGTTCTTCAGTGCCAGCTGGTATTCGTCCTCTGTCACCTGATTGACAAAGCCATTACCGGATACCGAACTTGCAATGTTCTCATTGTATTTATCGATGGTGGCCTGACAGGTGGCCTGAGCTGCCTGCCATTCGCTGATCTTGTCTTTCGCAATCTTGACTTCATCACTGTTTAATGCTGCCTGGGCTGCGTTCACCTTATTCTGCTCCGAACCGGTGTCCGGCGTTCCTCCGGCATCCACGTTCACCTGTGCGGTCTTCAGCTGATTGATTGCGTTGGTGGCTTCATCCACCTGCTTCTGCCATCTGTCGATCTCTGCCTCCGCCGCCACAATGCGACTCTGATAAGTGTTTATGGAAGCCACATTTCCGTTCTGTACATTCTGGAAGGTAGAATTGGAAATGTCACCGGATAACAATGCCAGCTCAAAATCCAGCATTGCCTTATCCAGTGCAGCCTGGGCATCGGTCAGTTCCTTACTTTCCTTATCCTCCAACAAAAACAGTGGATCACCCTTCTCTACCTTGTCCCCGGTCTTTACCAGAACACTGGAGATCGTACGGGTCTCACTGATCTTCACATTATAGGGATCTCCGCTTTCCACCGTACCGGTACCGCGGATCTTTGCCGTGATCGTTCCAGACTGCACGTACTGGGCCGCCACCTCCGGAAGGGAATAGTTCATAAATGTATTGGAAAAAAATGTCAGCACCAACATTACAGACAAGAATATAATGGCTGCATTTTTAACCCATTCTCTTCTCTTTTTTCCACCGTTCTCGTTCATCTTGATTCTCCTCTATACTTCACTTTCTATCTGTATTCCGGCAGTCGGATCCATGCCGGTATATCCTCAAAAAATCAGTGATCCTAGCCTTTGACACCGCCCTGGTAGGTAATTCCGTCTACCAGATATTCTTCTCCGTAGAGAAATACCAGAAGACTGGGCACCATGTAGATCGTAGCCACGGCGAATGCCAGTCCGATCTCTCCGGAATTGATCTTGCTTAAGAATACGGACAAGGGATGCATCTCCGCATCGGATAACAAGATCAGCGGCTGCTCCACCATATTCCAGTAATCGATAAATACAAGGATGGCTGCGGAACACAGCGCACCTTTGCACAATGGCATACAGATCAGCCGATAGATCTGCCACTCTCCGGCACCGTCAATCTGTGCCGCCTCCATGACCCCCACAGGAATTCTCTTCATGAACTTCGTCAGCAGATAGACTGCAAAGGGTGAAAAGATCCCGGGCAGCCAGATGGCCCAGTACGTATTTAATATATTCAGCTTTTCCGCCACCAGATAATTGGGTACCAGCGTTACCTGATACGGCATCAGCATCAATATCACATAGGAAAAAAATACCAATGACCTCAGCTTCCCCGAGTACCTGGCGAATCCATAAGACGCCAGCGATGCCACGATCAGCTGAAACAGTTTCATGAAATAGTCGGCAGAGCGGCTGTCCTCGGTCACGATGCATTCACTATGACCGGAACCGTACCGGGCAATATGAGCCACCGCTTCTTCAGGATCGGAAAGCACCTTGACTGCCATTTTATAGTCCAGGAATTCGGTACCGTAGCTCTCGTCGGTGGAATGCCGGAGAAGCTCCGCCGGATAACTTTCCTGCAAAGCCGAGAAAGCTTCGGGGTCGGCATATATAGTCACATGAGAGCATGACAAGCCGCCGCACAACACCGGAAGATCGGCCACTCGCTCCCTGTGCACCAGCACACAGTCCAACGCATTGCACACACTGACACGACGGGTTTTCGCATTCCTGATAATAGCAGCCCCCTTTGTCATAAAACATAACAGCCAAAAAAGCCAATAATGTGAAAATAATGAAGTACTTCATCGCCTGTGCATAAATAATCTTGCTATCCTTGTCCCGGCTCTTTCCATCCATGCTATTTTATTTTCATTTGAGGATTTTCATACTTACTATGTTGGTATGAATAGA
>OGXH01002642.1_pt1 | contig 12327 bp, 15 predicted proteins | sample 1576241 | NCBI WGS metagenome assembly OGXH01 (sample SAMEA3541529, study PRJEB24748) | human gut metagenome | biome: human gut; feature: human-associated habitat; material: faeces | place: China | collected 2012
CGCTCCCTATGGGGAGGATATCTCCACTCCGCAGAGGTCGGCGTCCCCGACGACCCGTGGCCGTTTCCGTCGCAGCAAGCGCCCATGGGATGTATAAAGGCATCCAACAGCCCGTAGGGGCGGATTCCATATCCGCCCGGGCACCCTCCGCAACCGCAGACCTCACGGGAGAAATAAATCCCCCCCTGAACCGCAGTCTCATTTTCCGTTCCTCTCCCAGATCAGTGCCAGCCCCTTGAACAGCAAATCAGCGTCATAGATGATCTTCCGCTTGCAGCAGGGCATAATGTACGGCGCTAACCCACCGGTGGCGACCACGGTCAGCGGCTGGCCCAGCTCGGCCTCAACGCGGTCCGCTAACCCGTCCAGCATGGCGGCGGTGCCGAACATGGCCCCGTTGTTCAGCGCGGCGACGGTGTTCGCGCCAATCAGATGCTCCGGCGGCTCGGGCGCGATGGGCGGCAGCTGCGCCGTGCCCGCGCTGATGGCCCGCAGGCTCGTCTGCACGCCGGGCACGATGAACCCGCCCAGAAACACCTTTTTGTCCGATATAACGTTGTATGTCGTCGCCGTGCCTAAATCCACGGTCATGCAGGGCAGGGGATAGTGCGCCGCTGCCGCAGCGGCATCAGCGATGCGGTCCCGGCCCACCTTGGCGGGCTCGTCCACGGCGAAGGTCAGCCCGGTGTCCAGCGTGTAATTCACGACCAGCGCCTCGCGCCCGGTCAGCCGCTTGCAGGCGGCGGCCAGCACGCCGGTCAGCCGCGGCACGACGCTGCACACAATAACGCCCTCACAGGCGGTGGGGTCCACAGGCAGGCGCTGCAGCAGAAATTTCATCTCGGCGGCGTACTCGTCCTCGGTGCAGCGGGGGCGGGTGACCATGCGGGTCGTGAACGCAATGGTGCGGTGGTCCGCCCCGTCCAGCCCGCCAATGCAGATGTTGGAGTTGCCGATGTCAACTGCTAAAACCATAGTGAAGTCCTTTTTATAGATAAAAGATAAGAGACAATAGATAAAAAAGGTGGATCGCGACGCTTTGCGCCGCTCAAAAATATTATACGCATTTGCATAGAAAGCGTCAATCTGCTATAATGGCTACAGCGTAATTTTGTTTTCGCCAAAGGCAAAAACTCCACTCTACTAATAAGGTGTTGATTTTTTTATGCTGCTTTCCAACAAAACCGTTGTCCTCGGCATCACCGGGGGCATTGCCGCCTACAAAATGCCCAACGTGGCGCATGCACTCGTCAAGCTGGGCGCGGATGTACACGTTCTTATGACGAAAAACGCCACCGAGTTTATCTCGCCGCTGGTGTTTGAGACGCTGACCCGCCGCCGCTGCCAGGTCGATACGTTTGACCGCAACTTCCAGTACGACGTGGCCCATATCAGCCTTGCCAACGCGGCAGATCTGATGCTCATCGCCCCGGCCACGGCCAACGTCATCGCCAAGCTGGCCCACGGCCAGGCCGACGACATGCTGACCACCGTGACCCTGGCGGCCCACTGCCCCAAGCTGGTGGCCCCGGCCATGAACACCCACATGCTGGAAAACCCCATTACCCAGGATAACATCAGGACGCTGGAGCATTACGGCTTTACGGTCATCCCGTCCGGCTCCGGCCTGCTGGCCTGCGGCGACGTCGGCTCCGGCCGTCTGCCCGAGGAGAGCGTGCTGGTGGATTACGTGCTGCGGGAGCTGGCCTGCGAGAAGGACCTGACGGGCAAAAAGGTGGTGGTCTCGGCCGGTGCCACCCAGGAGCCGATGGACCCCGTGCGTTACCTGACCAACCACTCCACCGGCAAGATGGGTTACGCCGTGGCCCGTGCCTGTATGCTGCGCGGCGCGGAGGTCGTGCTGCTGTCCTCGACGAGCTGCACCCAGCCGGACGTGCCTTTTGTGAAGAAGGTGCCGTTCACCACGGCCAAAGACCTGTTTGAAGCCGTAAAGGCCAACGCCATGGACGCCGATGCCCTGGTGATGGCTGCCGCCGTGGCTGACTACCGCCCGGCGGAAGTGGCAGCGGACAAGGTGAAAAAGCACGATGGCGAGATGAACATCGCGCTGGAACGCACCGATGACATTTTGGCGTGGGTCGGCGCACACAAACCGGAAACGCTGTTTGTCTGCGGCTTCTCGATGGAGACGCGCGACCTGGTCGAGAACTCCACCGCCAAGCTGAACAAGAAAAACATGGACATGATCGTGGCCAACAACCTGAAAGTCCCCGGCGCCGGGTTTGGCGTGGATACCAACGTGGTAACGATCATCACCCACAACGGGGCAGAGCAGTTGCCGCTGCAAAGTAAAGATGATGTAGCCATGGCGATTGTGGATCGCTTTGCTTGAAAGGAATCTATTTAGTTATTATTTGAAAAAATAGAATATATCTGTAATCTGGTTTTGCATTGAATGGCAAGGGGAAAATAGATATGATACTTATTTCTGATGCTGGATGGAAAGAAAGATATGATTTTTTAGTAAAGCACAAGAAAGAGTGTAAAGAAGCAGGCGTTTACTTGGCCGATACTTTTTTCCCGGTCGATGAGTTTGGGCATGTGCATCCATCGGGAATTGTAAATACCAGTATGAAATTTTCATGGTATTGCCCCGGTGGGAAAATTTGGGAAATCCAAAATGTGGTTCAGATATTTCTGTATAAAAATGAAGAAAAGTATATTTCCCAGATTAGAAATGAGCAAATCTTGGAAGATTATAATGAGGAGTTGTTTGACTCTCTGATTTTCTTTGTGATGGTGAAATCTGATTTAGACTCAAAACTATTTGATCTATACTGCTTTCAAGGGAAAAAACAGTTGGCAAAAATAACGAGTATAAATAGATTTGTAAGCAGTCAGTTTCGCTACGAAGAAACTGGATTGGCAAGGCTTTCGCATTTCTATTCGCGACCAGTGTATTCAGAAGAAAGAACGAGACCTCTGTACAACTATTACACTTATTCAAATGGGATAGAAAAAGCAATTGGACAGGGCAACAAACCGGAATGCTATCCGGATACAACAGAAAAGCGGCAAATAAGTGCGGATAAAAAGCATGAAGCGCTTGAAAAATATTGCAAACGAACAGAAAAAATCGAAAAATATTTAGACAGTGCTAATAGGGTAATGAGATCCAAAAGTAAACCCGATGATAATGGATTATACCCGGACGAAATTGCAGTTCTTGTATTGTTAGAAACAGGGGATAAACGGTGCAAATATCCTAATAGAAAATACCAACTTTATCCAGCCCTGCTATCGGATACAAGCGATGTGATTGACAGATTGTATCAAAAGAAGTTTATAAAATATGACATACCAGGAAGCGGAATAAAAATAGCTGAATGGAATGTATTACAAAAATATTATAAAAAGTTTGTAACGATAAGAGTCGGACGCGTAATGCAATTGAACAGGAACTATCAAGTAAAATTCCGGCGGAAGATAGAGAACGCGAGTTCCCAGAAAGACCGTTTTGCCTTACAGAATTAGGGTTAAATACAATTGATATGCACCCAGGAATTGAATTTGCAATTTTAACAGACCGGGAAACTGGCGTGGATACTGAAAATGGGAAAATTCGGAAGGGATTTATAAATATATGGAATATAGAAAATAATTACTCATATGAAGAATGTGAGCAATTAAGAAATTTCTATTATACGATAACAAATTGTGAAGATATAGAAATAAATGATTTCCCGGATAATTACAAAATTTGGTGCGTACTTCAAGATATTTTAAAAAAGGAGTGCGGAATAAAAGTACTTGATAAATGCGGCAAAGTCACGGTACAGGACTTTTTAGAAAAATATAAAAGACAATTTCCAGCAAAAATATATGAAAATAAAGATAGTATGCAAGAAAAAGACTGGACAAGTATTTTATGTTGGACATTGACAGAATTTAGAGATAAGTCGAGTTACAATTGTGTAGAAAAAGGTTTGGCAACTGGGATAATAAAATATATCGATAAACGTGGAGAACTTCATATGTGGAAATCATACAACTTGTATGGATTGGTTATGGATATGGAGGAACGTTTAAAATGGCTACCAGGTAGTGTGACTTTTTTATAAACCAAAAAATAAAAAAATTCTAAACCCCCCTTTTTCCGCATACTCATGCAAGAGAATGAGCACAGCGAAAAGGGGGACTTTTTATGTGTGGGATCGCAGGGCAGATCGGGCGGGACCCGCGGGTGATCCAAGGGCAGTATGCGGCCTATTGCGCGATGCAGCAAACTTTATCCCGCCGTGGGCCGGACCAGCGGGGCATGTTCATCAGCGGGCGGGCGGCGCTCATCCATGCGCGGCTGGCGGTGGTGGATATTGAGAACGGCCTGCAGCCTATGCAGCTGGATTGGCAGGGCGAAAGCTACACTCTCGTGTATAATGGCGAGCTGTACAACACGCCGGAACTGCGCGCCGCGCTGCAAAACAAGGGCCACAGCTTTACTGGCCATTCGGATACCGAGGTGCTGCTGCACGCCTTCGCCCAGTGGGGGGCGGACTGCCTGGAACGCTGCAACGGCATTTTTGCCTTTGCCGTCTGGGCGCAGCGGGCAGGCAGGTTGTTTTTGGCGCGGGACCGCTGCGGGGTCAAGCCGCTGTTTTACGTGCAGACAGGGGACAGCCTGCTGTTTGGTAGCGAGATCAAGACCCTGCTGGCCCACCCGGCCGTGCCGCCCCGTGTGGACGCCAACGGCCTGGCCGAAGTGCTGCTGCTTGGTCCCGGCCGCACGCCGGGGTGCGGGGTGTTTAAAAATATCCGGGAGCTGCTCCCCGGCCAGTGCGCCATGTATGAGGCTGACACCGGCCGCCTGACCCTGAACCGCTACTGGCAGCTGACCGACCACGACCACCCCGACGACTTCGAGACCACCGCCCGCAACGTGCGGGATTTGGTCGTGGATGCCATCCAGCGGCAGCTGGTCAGTGATGTGCCGGTGGCGACGTTTTTGTCCGGCGGGTTGGATTCCAGCCTGATCTCGGCGGTGGCGGACACCTATTTTACCGCGCGGGGTCGGCAATTGCAGACGTTCTCGGTGGGGTACAAGGACAACCGGCGGTATTTCCACGCCACCAAGTTTCAGCCCGGGGCCGACGCGCCCTACATCCGCAAGATGAACGACTTTTTGGGCGCACGGCACCACTGGGTCACGCTGGACACCCCCGAACTGGTGCTGGCGCTCTACGCCGCGGTGGAGGCCCGCGACCTGCCCGGCATGGCGGACGTGGATTCCTCGTTGCTGCTGTTCTGCCGCCAGATCAAGCCCCATGCCACGGTGGCGCTTTCGGGCGAGTGCGCCGACGAAATTTTTGGCGGTTACCCATGGTACCGCGACCCCGCCGTGCGGGAAAAGTACGGTTTCCCCTGGGCGCAGTCCACGGCCTACCGGGCGGCATTTATAAAGGAGGGCGTGCTGGGGGACATCGACCCGGCAGCGTTTGTGGATGCGCGGTATCAGCAAACGCTGGCCGAGACCTCGGTGCTGCCGGGGCGGGATGCGGTGGAGACCCGGATGCGCCAGATGGTCAATTTGAACTTTGCCTGGTTCATGCAGACGCTGCTGGACCGCAAGGACCGGATGAGCATGTACTCGGGCCTGGAGGTGCGCGTGCCGTTCTGCGATTATCGCATTGCAGAGTATCTCTACGCTGTGCCGTGGGATTTTAAGGATTACCAGGGCCAGGAGAAGGGCCTTTTGCGCTACGCCATGCAGGGCGTTTTGCCCAAAGAGGTTTTGTGGCGGCGCAAGAGCCCCTACCCCAAGACCTGGAACCCGGCGTATTTAGCGGCAGTCAGTGGCGAGCTGCGGCGGGTGATTTCTGACCCGGCGGCGCCGCTGCTTGCCATTATCAAAAAGGAGGCACTGGAAGCACTGCTGGCCAGCGGGGCCGACAACCCCGTGCCCTGGTACGGCCAGCTGATGACCACGCCGCAGACGATCGCCTGGCTTTTGCAGGTAAATTATTGGATGAAGAAATATCGAGTTGAACTGGTTTGAATTTTGTGGGATGGTGGCAGCACTGTCCCACATTTTTTCATAAGGCTATCGCACAATTTTCACAAATGGCGGCTATACTTTATCATGTCCATGACTCTGCATAGAAAAAGGGGAGAGCATTTTGATTCAAGTCGAACATCTGACGAAACGCTACGGCGGCCATACCGCTGTGGATGACATCAGCTTTACCGTTGAGGACGGCTGCATCTACGGCCTGCTGGGGCCGAACGGCGCGGGCAAGTCTACGACCATGAATATCATCACCGGCTACCTGTCGGCCACCGACGGCACCGTGACCATCAACGGCGGAAGCGAACTGGATGCAGAAGGTGCAGAACTGAATGAAGATGTGAACACAGAAGCAGAAACTGTGGAAGTGGGAACAGACGCTGATAATCAGTAAAATAAAAAGACTTTATTAAGAAAGGCTCTCCGGGATTTTCCCGGGGAGCCTTTTAGAATCGGAACAATTATTGCAATTCTTCTGTATTCAGAACCTGCCAGGCAGTGATCCGGTAAAAGGTATCTTCATCAGATTCCGGATAGAGGATCTCAATGGTCACCTGCAGGGTCTGTAAGTCGGAGATTGGAATCACGTAAGATTTTCCGTGACCTACCGCCACAAAATAGGCTTCTTCGCTGTCACTGGATGAATACATGCGTTGCAACGTCTTATCCATACCTGCCAGGGATTGTTCTGCCTGATTGCAGGCGGCATAATAAGCGGTGGTACGTTCCAGCACACGGGCGCTGAGTTTGCTATCAGCGTTGGCACTGACGATGGACAGTACGGCAAAAGACACCAGGCAGAGGATCACGAATACCAGAAGGATCGAGGCGGATCCGATATTCATGCCGAATTGTTTTTTTCTGGAGGAATTATTCATGGGATCCCCTCCTTTCTGCGGTGTGATGCATGACAGAGAGTGTGTAAATGGGAGATTCCGGTGTAGATACATCATAGACGGTGATCTCGCCTTTCATGATTCCGGTCTCTTCTGCCGGAGTGCTTTTTAGTTCTGCATAAAAGCCGGCGTTATCTTCGGCAGTGCACAGATTCCAGCTGCTGTCAAAGGCAAGGCGGAGAGTGTTTTCATCGGTCAGCTCCGATGGGGAGAACAAATCCTGCATGGCAGCCACATTGCCCTCCAGAGAGAGATAGGACTCTGCCAGATTCTGTGCCTGAATGACAGCATGATTCTGGTTTACCGTCTGTGTGCTCAAAAGATGTGAGCGGGCAAACAACTGGATACAGACGGCACTGGCCAGTGAAAAAAACAGGATCGCTATGATCATTTCCATTAAAAATAAACTGGATCTGGAATGTTTCATAATAAGTTCGGAATCCTTTCTGTTCGGTTTCTATTCTGTGGTAGTATTACAGTGCACGTGGATATAAAAAGTATGGTCCTCTCCGGAGGCGGTTCTCAGGGATATCCGGATCAGATCGTCCGACGCATAGGATAAGGAGAACTCCTGCAAGTCCATAATATCCGTACCGGCAGGCAATACCTGTCCGCCGAGAGAAGCTCCTTCCCGCATAAAAAGTTCTTTTAAATGTCCGTCATACAGATAGAGGTAAGTACAGTAGGTTTCTTCGTCAATTTCGGAAAGCATGCAGAGCGCCGGAACATTTTCCAGGTCGGTCAGGAAAATACTGTCAGCGGTATCGTTCTGCCGCACCTTTTCCATGATATAAGACACCGCCGTCCGGCTTTCGTAATTGACGCCCATATCTTCTACAGTGTGCTGGTATACATCTGCTCCGATGGTAACAAGGGCAAGTGCGGAGACAGCGAATACACCGAACAACGCCAGAACGAACAAGATATCCACAATAAAATGTTTTTCCTGCTTCTGATGATTTCTATTGTTCATATGTCAGAAACTCCTTTAGTGAGCACCGGTCCGGCGAAGTACAGTGACTTCCGGAAGAAGGTTGCTGCCATAATATTCATAGTCAATGAAGAAGCTGTCCTCGTCATACAACAGTCCGTAATGCTGCTCCAGATATTCCAGAGAAGGAGGATAACAGCCTTCTACGGCATAGCACTGGGAAATGCTGCGTTCCAATGCGGTTTCCAGACTTTCCTGCTGCTTGCTCAGAGTAGATTCACCGACGGAGCCGATGCCCCGCAGAAAAAGAACAAACAATATCACAAAGGCCAGAATGGGAAGTAAATAGATCAGCTTACGCCCGAGGGACATACTTTTTTGCTCAAAACGGTTCATAGTATCGTACTCCTATCCGATGCTGGTCATAATACCCATAAGAGGCAGGATGACCGATAACAGGATCAAGCCCACGATCACCGACAGAATAATGACAAGGGTCGGCTCCAGAATGGCAATGATGGATTGTAGTCTGCGGTTGGTATTTTCCTCATAACGATCCGCTATTTTTTTGAGAACCACGTCTACGTTACCGCTGCGGAAACCGACAGATACCATCTGGGAATACAGGTGGTTGAAAATGCCGGCACCGGTCAGAGCCTCGGCAAAATTGGCACCGGCATTAATGGCTTCCTTACAGCTCAGAATCTTCTGTTTCATTTTCTCGTTGCCTACCAGAGCGGCCACCATATCCAGGCTGGAATAGGTATCCATACCGCTGCTTAAGGTCAGTGCCATACCGCTGGCAAAACGTTCGCAGGCCACACTTTCATAAAAACGTTTGGTGAGGGGGAACCAGTTCAGGAACCGGGCGGTGACACGTTTGCCGGTCTGGGTTCTGGTAGCAAAAAGGTACAGTAACAACAATATGCACAGAATACTTACGAAAATAAAGGAATACCGGTTCAGATGGTTGCCGAGACGCAAAAGTGATGCAGCAAACCCGGTCATCTCACTGCCCAGCTCTATATAGACCTGCTCGAAGATCGGCATGACGCGGCTGACCAGTACCACGATGACAGCGGCCATCATGGCGATCATGATAAAGGGATATGTTACAGCATCCCGGATACTGCCTGCGATGGCATCCTCTTTTTCATAATAATCCGCCAGAGAGCTCATACACACATCGAGATTACCGGATTCTTCACCCAGAGCGATCATATGCAGACAGTAATCGGGGAAGACCTTGGTGGCTTCCAGTGCTTTGTGAAAGCTTTCTCCCTGTCGGCATACGGTAAGGATCTCCTCGAAGATCGCCTTGCCTTCGGGAGACTGGGCATCACTTTGCAGGATGGCCATGCCCTCCACGGGCGGAATGCCTGCCTGAAACAGCATGGCAGCCTGACTGCAAAAAGAAGCGATCTCTTCATTAGAAAGTAGTTTTTTCTCTGTGGTCTTCATGGCGTTTTGTTCCCTTTCACTAATACATTTTCTGCAGGATATAATTACTGCCGTCACCGATGAACTTTTTCAGAGTCTTGTCATCCGTGTTGGCACCGAACGTAGGATCCACCAGGGTCCAGACATTGCCGTCAAATTCTATGATGCCGTTCAGCCATCCGGTATCAGCGGTGTAGACACTGATCCAGGCATGGTAGGCATCCTGGGCATAGCCGACCTCCAGCCGGGTCGGGATCCGCTGGCTTCGCAGCATGCTTGCCATTACCGCGGCATAATCCAGACAGATACCGGTGCCGGAAGCAAGAATGGCATCCACATCGGAGGTATAGCCCGTAGGAGGATCGGAGGCTTTGTCGTAGTCGTAAGTAATATTCTGGGTAATATAATCATAGATCCGGGTGATCACTTCCAGATCCGAGGAAGCACCCTCGGCAAGTTCCTGTCCTTTGGCCACCACTTTGCTGTCCGCAGTAAAATTCACGTACTGGTTGGGGTAGAGAAAAGGGCTGAATGCATCCACAATCTGTACATCCAGGTCTGCATACAGGCAGGTGGCATAATTGGTACCGGAGATATTTTCATAGATCGTCACGTCATAATATCCGTCTCCGGAAGACAAGGGGAAAGTCTCATAGCCGCCACCGTGCAGATCGTAAGTATAGACAACGGTGTCCGGCCCGGTAATGCGCAGTTTGACCTTGGGACAGGTGCCGGTGTAATTGGCACAGACATAGCCGTCAGACATATGAGAATAGTCGATGACAGCCACATCATTGGAAGCTGTTGCTGTTCCGTCGGCCCGGGGCACAAGACAGACAGGCGTGGCATCCCGGAGAGGCTCTGCGTCAGTTACGGCTTCCGTTTCAGGAGAAGAGGCATCCGCAGAGCTGATATTCGTATCCGCAGAAGAAGGAACTGCGGAGGATTGTGATGGTTCGCCGTAAGTGTCTGCGACGGGGGCATCCACAGGCAGATTGTCAGAGCCGGATCCGCAGGCACATAAGCCGATGGTCATGGAATATGTAATTAGCAAAATGCGCAGTCGCGCAGATAATTTTGGCATCCGCATAAAAATCGTTACATCCTGTTGTTATTGTTCCAGACCCGTTACATTATCGGGAGTAAAAAGCAGGTGGAGAGTCTCACCGTTTTTGACGGGGACATAAATATTGGCTTCCTCGGACAAAAAAGGAAAATTGATCACACCCTTGGAGGAATCCACAGAGAGCGGTTCGATGATCTCCCCGGACACAGTCTCCATAAAAGCCTCCTCGTAAAGAATGTTGTCACCGGTGAATTTCAGACTTAAAATATTATTTTCCACATAATCCAGTGTAAGCACCGCAGGTGTGGGGGCCAACAGTTTTTCAGTCATCTCAGAGAGAGGAACGATGGCGAGCGGCGACAAAAAGGTCAGCACGAAGATCAGTGTCGTGGCAACGATCAGCCGGTTGTAGGAGGCGGCATTCACTTTTTTGCGAAGCACCAGCTTGTCAAAGGGGATCGTATTGACCGGCTGGTTGCAACTGGACAGGATATTCTGCAAAGCATTGTTGGCAGTTGCCATGTCCAGTTCATATCTGTTTTTTTTATGAAAAAACATCATTCTGTTATCCTTTCATACTTTCTTTCAAATGTTCCTGTCCAGAGGCAATGTAGCGTTTGACGCTGCTGCGGCTGATCTCCATGGCGGCAGCAATCTCTTCCAGCTTCATGTCGTTATAATAACGCATGATCAGCACCTGTTTTTCATTAAAGGGTAACTGCTCTAAAGCTTCCGCCAGGCGGGAATACTCATCCTTCTGCTGGTAGTGCAGTTCCGGATTGGCATCCAGATGAGGGTCCTGAAGAATATCCAGAATTTCCTGACTTAAGACCTGACAGTCATTCTGCGGACGATTCTTCTGGGTCATGTCATAGCAGACGTGGAAGCAGATGCGGTTCAGCCAGGCGATAAAAACCGTGGGATCATTCAGTTTTCCAATGTTTTTCAGAGCCAGTATGTAGACCTCCTGCATAGCGTCCTGAGCGAGAAAGTCATCTCTCAGATAATGCCTGGTGTAGTTGTATACTTTATTATAGGTAAGAGCATACAATTCTGCGAAGGCATCCGAGTCGCTATGCTGGGCACGGATCACAAGACCGGCAATGTAAGGAATGTTCAAGTCTTTCATGCGTTCGTCTCACTGTTGTGTTAACGGGTTCCTTAGGGGTGCAGCTTGTTGTAGGTCTCTGTGAGCAGGGTGGAAAAATATTCGGCATGCGCCTCTTCATTTAAAATATATGCGTATTGGATCTGAATGGGAGCGTTACTGTGCTCCTCGTTGTATTCTTTTAACTGCTGGTTCAGACTTTCGATGAAATATTCCATGGTGTCATGAGAGCCGTGGTTGACGATCATCAGGAATTCGTTGCCTCCGTTACGGCCCACCACACCGAAAGCATCACCAACGCTTTCCAGAATACCGGAGAAGTCTTTTAACATCTGGTCACCTACGACATGGCCCATGGTCTGGTTGATCTCTTTCAGGTTGGTGATGGTCACCATATAGCAGGCTACATGAGCCAGAGATTCCGGAGAGTCATAGGTCTCGAAGACCACGTCCAGACCGTGCCGGTTGGGGATACCGGTCAGATGATCCAGGAAGGCCGCACGGTTCAAAGCATGGCTTTCTTCGGCAAAAGTGCGTAATTTATAGAAATCGTATAATAACCATATCAGATTAAATAAAGCAAGGATCCAGGAAAGTGTGGATAAGATAAACAGGGTCCGGTCTTCGAAAAGCTTCGTGCCCAACGCCGGGTTCAGGGTCAGCACCAGAACATACGCAGCTTCCAACAGAAGCAGAAGGACTAACTGTACGGTTTTGGTGTTACGGAAGGTTTTTACGAATTTCTTTTTCTGTATCATATAGGTTCACTCCTTTGATTGCGCTGGTGGTGAGGTGTACATCGGGAAAATACTTCGCCGTTCGCCAATCATGCAAGCATGTTGGCTCTCTTGCGCTCATTATATC
>OGXH01002645.1_pt1 | contig 12322 bp, 10 predicted proteins | sample 1576241 | NCBI WGS metagenome assembly OGXH01 (sample SAMEA3541529, study PRJEB24748) | human gut metagenome | biome: human gut; feature: human-associated habitat; material: faeces | place: China | collected 2012
CTTCACCAGCGGCAGACCGCCGCCGTGATGCACCTGCGCGCTGAGCATTTGCGGTGATAGAGCGCACAAAGCATGGCATATTTGGCTACAGTGAAGTGCAGACCCCTTATTTTGAGACGGTTCGGTCTTGGATGAAAAAACATCATGACTGGGACGTTCAGGAAAAATGGCTTATCAAAACGCCGGGCGTTGTTTTTGCACTGGCAATGGCGGTAAAGGCGTATTCTGAGCCGGGAGATGCCGTGATGCTGCAGCAGCCGGTGTATTATCCGTTTTCGGAGGTGATTGCCGACAATGGTAGAAAGGTGGTCAGCAACGACCTGTACAAAGGTGATGACAACCGTTATCACATAGATCTGGAGGATTTTGAACGTAAGATCGTAGATAACGACGTTAAGCTGTTTCTGCTTTGCAATCCGCATAATCCGGTGGGGCGTGTGTGGACGAAGGAAGAGCTTACCGCAATGGGAGATATTTTGGTAAAACATCATGTTACGGTTGTGAGTGATGAGATTCATGAGGACTTCGTATTTCGAGGAAAGCATCAGGTGTTTGCGGCGATCAAGGAAGAATTTGCGCAGATCAGCGTGACCTGCACGGCGCCGAGCAAAACGTTTAATATTGCCAGTATGATGATCTCGAATATCTTTATTCTAAATAGAGAGTTAAAGGCAAAGTTCCGGGCGCAGCTTGATGCGGCAGGAATTAGTCAGCTTAATGTACTGGGGTTGGTTGCGTGCGAGGCGGCATATGCACACGGAGAAGAGTGGTATGAGGCAATGCACTCATATGTTGCCGACAATATTGCCTTTACAAAGGAATATGTTGAAACGCAGCTTCCGGGCGTGTCTATGGTAGACCATGAGGGTACTTATCTGGTCTGGCTGGATTTCCGTGAAACCGGATTGAGCGTGGATGAACTGGAGGCGCCTTGGCTCTTTCTTCTCTCTTGGAGGCTTCGGAGGCTGAGCCGCACGCTCGATACGCTCCTCGTTCACCGCTTCATAGCTCTTTACAAAAGGCTTTGAAATCGCTTTTAGAAGCTGCGGAAGCGTAACATTTGTAAGCAGCATTATAAAAGTGAACGCCACAAGCACGATAACGATACCTGCGCCAACTCTCTGGAAAAGCGAAAGCAAAGGCCAGCCAAGCAATGCGCTTGCAAGTCCGCCGCCACGGAGCTGTTTTCCGTCATTGAAAAGCCCCACAAGTTTGAGCCAGAACGAACTTCCGTCCACAGAGCCCACTTGGATTATCTGAGCCATGCCGCTTATAAGAAGCATAAGAACGCTTCCCTCCACCACCTTCGCTATGACCTTGTTATGTGTCACATCTGAAGCTATCATAAGGGCAACATAGATGATCATAGGTGCAAACAGAAATACTGTCACGCCGAAAAGTCCTCGGTTCAGCTCATGGAGCCATTTCCACAAGCCGTCCCCCTCCACGAACGTGATAAGCAGCTCAAGTATGCCGAAAAAGAAAAGTATGTAAGACCAGAAGCGTCTGTTCTCTCTTTCTCTCACTGCTGTCATGGAATTTGACTGTGGCGGCTTGCTCTGAGGCTTTTGCTGTTTTGTATTCTTTTTTGCAGCTTGCGCAGGCTTTTGTGCGGGCTTTTTCTTTGCCGCTGTCTGCTTTGGTGCAGGCTTCGAGCCTTTCTTTTGAGCTGCCATTTATTTTACCATTCCTTTCGGTATTTGTCTTATTTAAGCAAATAAAGGCAAAATGTTATTTGCCTTTATAACCCACAAAAAAGCCTGAAAACAGAATTTCAAGCTTTTTCACAGAAACTGTATTATCTTATGTCATTACTTTGCAAAGGATATAGGGTGACCCATGCACATCTCGATAAATGAGATAACAAGGACTATGACGCCAAGCACAAGGGTATAATAAGCAAACACCTTGAATTTATCCGTTTTAACGAGCCAGTTTACAAGCTTGATAGCACAAAGTCCCACAAATGCGGCAACTACAAATCCAACGGCACAGCTGACCCAATCTATATCAGTATGTGTTGATACTGCGTCCTTGACTTCAAGCAGACAGCTCATAAGTATAACAGGTATGCCCAGAATGAAAGAATACTTTACAGATGTTTCTCTGGTCATGCCTGAGAAAAGTCCTGCTGAGATAGTCGAGCCTGATCTTGAAACGCCGGGCAGCAGTGCAACTCCCTGAAAAAGTCCGACCGTTATTGCGTCCTTATAAGCTATATCGCCCTGAGTCTTTTTACCCTTTACACAGCGGTCTGACATAAAAAGTATTGCCGATGTATAAAGGAAACAAAGACCCTCTGCGAAAATGCTTGAATCCTCTGCAATGCCCTCAAACCAGCCCTTAAATGGCAGGAACGGTACAAGGCAGAAGCAGGAAACTATTATCATAACTATCATACGCCTTGGAGGATTCATATTTTTAAGAGTGAACTTGCCTGTAAAAATATCCTTTATCATAACGCCAAGCTCTTTTATCATATCCCATATTGTCTTCCTGAAAGCCACAAATACTGCTACCAGCGTGCCAAGGTGAAGTATCGCCGAGAAAAACAAAGCTCCCTCACCGCTGTTTCCTGTAAAATGCTGATACAGTGAAAGATGTCCTGAACTTGAAACTGGAAGAAACTCCGTCAAGCCCTGAATTATAGCCTGAAAAATCGCATTGATGATACCCATTGCTGTCCTCCGAAATTTTGTTGTTTGTCAGAGATAAAAGCCGTCACGGCTGAGATAATGTGCCGGATCTGTGTCCACAGCAGTATCATCATCCTCAAACTCTTCTCCGATATCTACGTCAGTCCTGAATACGTCATAAAGGTCGATTATTGTCTGAAACATTTTCAGCTTTCTCCTTTTCAGAACTGTTTTCTATCATATCATAAAGGCAGTCTATCGCCTCGGAAAGCCCTCCGAGCCTGTCGATAAGCCCCTCTTTTACAGCCTGCTCTCCGTCGATAACAGAACCAACGTCCATTACAAGCTCGCCCGTTGACATCATAAGCTCACGGAAACGCTCAGGCTTTATGGCTGAATTATCGCACACAAAGCGAACTATCCTTTCCTGCATTTTGTCAAAATAAGAAAGCGTCTGGGGTACTCCCAACACAAGCCCGTTCATTCTAACAGGGTGTATGGTCATTGTGGCGCTTGGCACTATAAATGACTTTTTCGCACACACCGCCAACGGCACGCCTATGGAGTGACCTCCGCCCACAACCATTGACACAGTAGGCGTTTTCATACTAGCAATAAGCTCTGCAATGGCAAGTCCTGCTTCCACATCTCCGCCCACAGTGTTGAGGATTATCACAAGCCCCTCAATGCTCCTATCCTGTTCGATAGCAACAAGGGCAGGTATGATATGCTCATACTTGGTGGTCTTGTTTTGTGCAGGCAAAATATAATGCCCCTCCACCTGACCGATAATGTTCAGGCAGTGTATAACGTGCTTTGCATCTGGCAATGTGACAGAACCCATTTCCTTTATCTGCCTTATATCCTCAGCAAGCTTTTCGCTCTCTACATTTTCTTCTTGTTCAGACACTCAGATACCTCCCGTTCTTCATTAGTAACTTTCGTCACAAGAGAAGTATTTGCAGTGTTCATTGAAAATATGCAGGAAAACCGCCACACCTTTAATATAATAGCACAAGTTCTACCTAATGTCAACAACTTGCAAGGGCTAAAAAAAACAATTTTGCAGGAAATTTACGCTATCCTGCAAATTATTTATAAAAAGTTTAAATCTATTTTTGATACTCCTCAGCAAGCACCTGTTCACACCAAAGTATAAGATCTGCGAAATCTTCCTTGTCAAGATAGGAGAAATACTTGTTCACAGCCTCACCCTCAGCAGCTTCTATGGTGTCCGTCAGGCAATAGCCGTCAGAAGAAATAGTTATCTCTGTTTTGGTGTTCTCTTTAAGTCCCAGAGTTATCTGTATAAAATCAAGTCCCGGATCTTTAGACGGAGCCGTCCTGTATGAAGCGTTGCCGAAGCTGTCTATCATTTTCACAAGCTCGGTGTAATCATCATGATCGGCAAGATAGCATTCTCCGTATTCTCCGCCTACTTTCACACAAACCTTTGCATATGCGCACTCGTAGATATCGTAATTATAAAAGTCATCAAAGCAAGCATAGTATATGCCGCCATTCTTTGTGAGCTTGCAGCAGCCTTTGTACGCCTTATTTGTAGATATACTGTCGGCTGATATCTTCTCCACAGAATCCCACTTATCCGAGCCGTCTGATGACACAACATTTTTACCGTCAGGAAGCATAAGCGAATAAACAGTGTTCGTGCCGCTGTCATCAGCCTGCGACTGATATGTATAAAGGCTGTCAGCGGAGAATTTCTTATGCTCATAGCCGCTTAAATTTCCGTCGCTGTCATATTTCATATACTGCATAGGAGCGTTAAGTTCTTTATCATATGAAAGCTGTAGAATGCCATTGCTCACCACAGTTATATCAGTGTACTCATCAGCTTCAAGCACAACGTTTCCCGACTTGTCAAGAAGTCCAACTGCTCTGCCGTCACGATAAGTGAAGAAAAGATCCGCAAGAAGCTTTTCACATTTATATTCCTCAAAAGGCTGCTCCTCAACCTCGGCAACATACTGAGTGCTGTCAAAGCTTGTATAAAGCTTTCGTGAAAGCTCGTCAAGGCTTTTTATTTTATTCAGAAACTCCGGAAATTTGTATTCCTTGACCTTCACATTGCTTGGTTGAGCTGAGTCGCTTGTCTTTATCTGCGACACCGCAGACGACTGTGTTGTGTCTTTGTCTTTTTCACAGCCGAACATAGAAATTGTCAGCGTCAATGCAAGTGCAAGAGCCGCACATTGTTTTCTTTTTGTCATCGTTATCCCCTCGTATTTTATTTTGTTATCTCACAGCACGAGCCGTTACACTATATTATAATACACAAATCTGATTTTTGCAAGATATATTAAAACTTTTTATTCTTTATCACAGCAGTATGGTAGCACGCTAAATGTTATAAAAGTGTTAAATGTTTAAAAGTGCCTTTACATATAGAATGTTTTGTGCTATAATATCCTAGTGGCAGTGTTGATTTTAATAAATATCTGCTACTAATTTTGCTGTTTTATGGCAAGGAGGATAAAATTAAATGGTTAGAGCGATTGTCGGCGCAAACTGGGGCGACGAGGGTAAGGGCAAGCTTACCGATATGCTTGCTGAAAAGTCTGATATAGTAGTAAGATTTCAGGGCGGTGCTAACGCAGGACATACTATTGTAAATCACTACGGAAAGTTCGCTTTGCACACTTTGCCTTCCGGCGTATTCTATGATCACACAACAAATATTATCGGCAACGGTGTTGCACTTAATATCCCTGTATTTTTCAATGAGCTTAAAAAGGTAACTTCCGAAGGCGTTCCAATGCCTAAGATACTTATTTCCGACAGAGCGCAGATGGTAATGCCATATCACGTTTTGTTCGATCAGTACGAAGAAGAAAGACTCGGAAAGGCAAGCTTTGGCTCAACAAAATCGGGTATCGCACCTTTCTATTCTGATAAATATGCAAAGATAGGTTTCCAGGTACAGGAGCTGTTCGACGAAGAAGCTCTCAAGACAAAGATCAAGAGAGTTCTTGAAACGAAGAACATTCTTCTTGAACATCTCTATCACAAGCCTCCTATCGACGCTGATGAGCTTTTCAATACTCTTATGGAGTACAAAGAAATGGTAGCACCATACGTTTGCGACGTATCTGCATTCCTTTGGAACGCTATCAAAGAGGGCAAGAACGTTCTTCTCGAGGGTCAGCTTGGCTCACTGAAGGATCCTGACCACGGTATCTACCCAATGGTAACATCTTCATCTACACTGGCAGCATACGGTGCTATCGGTGCAGGTATACCTCCTTATGAGATAAAGACTATCGTAACTGTTGTTAAGGCTTATTCTTCCGCAGTAGGCGCAGGCGCATTCGTTTCTGAGATATTCGGCGACGAGGCTGACGAGCTGAGAAGGAGAGGCGGCGACGGCGGAGAGTTTGGTGCAACAACAGGCAGACCTAGAAGAATGGGTTGGTTCGACTGCGTTGCAACTAAGTATGGCTGCCGTATCCAAGGCACAACAGACGTTGCTTTCACAGTAGTTGACGTTCTCGGCTATCTTGACAAGATACCTGTATGTGTAGGCTATGAGATAGACGGCGAGGTAACAACAGACTTCCCTACAACAAGAAAGCTCGAAAAGGCAAAGCCTGTTATCGAAGTTCTCGACGGCTGGAAGTCAGACATCAGGGGCATCAAGAAGTATGAAGATCTCCCTGAGAACTGCAAGAAGTATATCGACTTCGTTGAAAAGCATATCGGCTTCCCTATCACAATGGTTTCAAACGGACCAAAGAGAGAGGACATCATCTACAGAGAAAGCCCACTTTCAAAGTAATTTCAGATATCACAAAAGGCTGCGGCAAAAAGTCGCAGCCTTTTTCATTTAGAGTGTAAAAAACGAATGATCGGCACGCCGCATTTCTGCGAAACAGAAATTGAGCCGCTCCCCTACAACTAACATAGATATCGTTGATTTGGTACAGGTATGATATTAAACACTAACTAAGTGTAGTTCTACATTTTGGCTTTATTGAGAAAATAGAGGATATCTTTTGGAGAATAAGCTTCTACCGCTCCGTCACGGAGAAGCGCACACTGTCCTGCGTATTTCTCGCTGAAAATGTCATGAGGCGGTATAACAAAAACGTCTTTATTCTGGGATAAAGCATGATTTACAGTATTCAGCGTGCCGCTGCGTATTCCTGCTTCAACCACAAGAACGCAATGTGAAAGTGCCGAAACAATGCGGTTTCTTATACGAAAATTCTCAGGAACAGGTCTTGCCTGCGGGAAAAATTCCGATATAGCTACCCCATGTGTTGCTATCTCACGCTTGAAGCCCGTTCTGCCACGAGGATAATCATATTCTAGCCCACAGCCCATAACAGCCACCGTGCTTCCACCTGCACGCATCGCACTGCGGTGTGCGGCAGTGTCGATACCCATAGCAAATCCGCTTATGATATTTATTCCTCGCTCTGCAAGAAAGCTTGAAAACTCCTCCGCCACGGCTACAGAATAATCGCTTGGTTCTCTAGTGCCGATAATGGCAACGCTCTTTTCAATAGACAGACAGCTTACATCGCCACGGCAGAAAAGCACAGCAGGTGGACATTCTATCTGTTTCAACCGTTCAGGATAAAGAGGATCGTCAGGGGTAAGGATATATATACCCTTTTTCTCGCAGTATTCAGCCACCTGTTTCGCCTGAAAGAACGTACAGCAGGCTATCTTTTCAGCCTCCTGCTGAGTAACATATCCACAGCGCAGTGACAATAGATCATCGCACATTTCTTCAACACTGTCATAATATGACATAACGTCCCACAAACGCTTGTCCGCAGGTCCGAACGCAACATCGAGCCACAGCCACAACAGCTTTCTGTCTGTATTTTCAAGCATTTTTCCTGCACCTCCAGTTGGCAGATTTCTTTTAATCTTATTGTATCATATTTTATTGTTAAAAACAACAAAATTTTATAGCATTTTGGTTAAATCAAAGGATTACGGTTGAAAAGGGTAAGGGCATATGCTATAATGATAATATTGAAAATTTGAACTTGAAAGGATCGTTGCTTAATGATAAACAAGCTTGACCTCAGCGGCGAGTGGCTGCTGTGTCTTGATAAGGAATGTAAGGGTACTGACCTTGTTTTTGATGATACAATAAACCTTCCGAACACTACTTCCAATGCTAAAAAAGGCGAATACAATACTAAGAGAGAAACAGGCTTTCTTACAGACACATATAAATTTGAGGGCTTTGCATGGTTCAGAAAAAACGTTGACTTCTCTGCTCTGCAATGTGAAAATCTTAAACTTTATCTTGAAAGAACAAGAATAACTGAACTTTATATAGACGGCAAAAAGATAGGCAGGCAGGAGAGCCTTTGCACTCCGCACATCTATGACCTGAACGAGTATATCGGCACCGGCATACATGAAATGACTATCTGCGTTTCAAATGTTGGCTACAAAACCAAGGGCGGACACCTTACTTCACCCGACACTCAAACCAACTGGAATGGTATCACAGGACGCATTGAACTTATAGGCTACAAAAACGCCCACGCTGAAAATGTTATGCTTTGGTGCGATATCCACAGCAAGACAGTAAAGGTAACTGCTGAAATAACAGGCGGAAAAAGCGGAAAAGCTGTCATAAGCGCTGAGAGTTTCAACAGCGAAAAGAACCATACACCTGAGATACAGAGCTTTGAATACACAAACGGCAAGCTTGACGCTTTATACAAAATGGGCGACGATTGCCTGCTTTGGAGCGAACATGAGCCTAATCTCTACAAGCTGAGAATAGATATCGACGGCGACATGAGCGAGCATATCATCGGTATGCGTGAATTCAAGACAGAGAGCGGAAAGTTCACCATAAACGGCGAAAAAACCTTTCTCAGAGGAAAGCATGACGGCATGATATTCCCTAAGACAGCCTTTGCCCCTACCGACCTTGACGAGTGGCTGAGGGTAATGAAGATATCAAAGTCATACGGCATGAACCACTATCGTTATCACACCTGCTGTCCCCCTGAGTCTGCGTTTATCGCCGCGGATATGCTTGGAATTTATATGGAGCCACAGCTTCCTTTCTGGGGAACTATCACAGAAGAGGGCGAGGAAAACCACAATCAGGAGGAGCAGGATTTCCTCGTTGAAGAGGGCTTCAATATGCTGAAATTCTTCGGCAATCACCCTTCCTACTGCATGATGTCAATGGGCAACGAGCTTTGGGGCTCAAAGAAGATACTCAACGATATCATAGGCGGCTACAAGAAATTTGACAACAGACACCTTTACACACAAGGTTCAAACAATTTCCAGTGGTTCTCTAACGTTATAGAAAATGACGATTTCTTTGTAGGCGTAAGACTTGCAAACGACAGGCTTATAAGAGGCTCATACGCTATGTGTGACGCTCCTCTCGGTCATATTCAGACTGACAAGCCTGCGGCAAATCACGATTATGACAGCATTATAAGACCTAAGAAGCAGGCTAGCTCCACGGAAATTTCAGAGGACGGTACTGTTCAGATACAGTACGGCACGACCATGAAAACTGTCAAGGCAAGCGAAGCTGACGCAGATTTTATCCCTGAAGTGCCTATCGTTACTCATGAAATAGGTCAGTATGAAACTTATCCGAACTTCAAGGAGATAGAGAAATACACAGGTTCGCTTAAAGCAAGAAACTTTGAGGTATTCAGAGAAAGACTTGAAGAAAAGGGTCTGCTTCCGCTGGCTGAGGATTATTTTAAATGCTCAGGCAAGCTTGCTGTGCAGTGCTATAAGGAAGAAATGGAGGCTGTTTTCCGTTCAAGACTTCTTGGCGGTTTCCAGATACTCGATATTCAGGATTTCAGCGGTCAGGGTACTGCCCTTGTGGGTGTACTTGACGCATTCATGGACAGCAAGGGACTTATCACAGACAGCGAGTGGAGAGAGTTCTGCAATGACGCTGTTGTAATGGCACGTTTTGACAGCTATGTTCTTGAAGCTGTCAGCAGTTTCAAGGCGCACACAGAGCTTTGCAATTACAGACCTGACCTTAAAGACGGCAAGCTTATTTGCACTCTCACTCTTGAAAACGGTGATGTCATTGGCAAGGTCGAAAAGAATTTTGTTGCAGAAGGCAACTACACTGACATTTGCGATGTAGAGTTTACTCTCCCACAGGTAACAAAGAACACAAAGGCTGTGCTTGCACTTGAAATTGAGGGTACTGATATACACAATCACTATGACCTTTGGGTGATACCTGCAGTTGAAAAGACAGATATAAGTGGCACATATATTTTTAACGAGGTAAATGACGAAGCTGAAAGTCTGCTGAAACAGGGCAAGACAGTGCTTATCGTGCCTGACCTCTCAAAGCTTGAAAATTCTATTGAGGGCTTCTACTGTCAGGACTTCTGGTGCTATCATATGTTCTGTATCATCTCACAGATGATGAAGAAACCTGACCCTGTTGGCACAATGGGACTTCTTATCGACACCGAACACCCTGCTCTTGCAGGCTTCGCAGGTGAGAAATACTCAACGCCTCAGTGGTGGGAGATAGTCCAGAACTCACGCTCGGTTATTCTTGACGACTTTAAGGGCGAGAAAAAGGTCATTGTCAGAACTATCGACAACTTTGACCGCAACCACGATCTTTCGCTCCTCTACGAGTATGAAAAGGACGGCGGCAAGGTGGTAGTTTGCTCATGCGATTTTGATAAGCTTTCCAAGTCACCTGAGGGACGTGCATTCATAAAGTCTGTTGTTGACTATGTAAGAAACTAACAAAATATTTATTGCTAAGGGCTGTACTGTTTTGCGGTACAGCCCTTATTTTGTTTGTGCTTGTTGCATAAAACGCCCACAAAACATTTGTCTGATATAACAAAAGTGCCGACACTACAGTGGCATATGGTTCACTTATTACGAAAAATGTGTTATAATTTAGGTGTATGTTATACAGGAAGGTGATGTTAAGTGCCAAAAGTAAAACGTTATAAATACAAGAATATTGCAGCGGCTCTTGCCATACTGCTTTTGATCATTCTGGGAATATCTACATCGTGCAGTTCAAAAGCTGACAGCCCGAAGAAAATTTCCGACAGCTCGTCAAACTCCTCTGCGGTCAAAGCTGACAGCAGCAGTAAAAAAGCTGTAAAAAAGCTTACGGGCAATTATATGTATGTTACCGCAAAAAACAAAACTGATATGGTAAATGGAGATCTTATTCTCGTTAATGGCGACCACTCCTTCACCGGTACAGTGAATAACACAGACACAGTTTATTCCTATTTGTTTGACAAGAACGGAAGTCAAATAATGTCCACCAGCAGCACTCAACTGACGGCTAAAAAAGAGACCTTTGAAGCCTTTGGCAAAATGGGCAATGATTTTTATGCTGACAAGAAGATATCAACACTTATGATAAACACAGCTATGCCTGCGGAAGATGATGAAGACAGCAGTTCTGCCTGCTACGAGCATAACACTGGACTTGCCTTTGACCTGCATCTTTATGACGCAAGCACAGGCGCATATCCTGAGTTCACAGGCGAGGGAGATTATAGTTGGATATCTGAAAACTGCTGGAAATACGGACTTATCCTCAGATACCCGGAGGACAAAGCTGACATCACAGGTGTAAGCCCTATGGCTTATCATTTCAGATATGTAGGTATACCACACGCTGAGATAATGACAGCAAACAAGCTTTGCCTTGAAGAATACATAGATTTTGTCAAGGACTATACATTTGAAAAACCGCTCACATTCACGGCTTTTGACGACACTGAGTATTCAGTTTACTACGTTGCCGCAGACAAGGGCAGCACCACGAACGTGCCTGTACCACTTGACGACAGCAACAATGAGCGTCCTAACACTATCTCAGGCAACAACGTTGACGGCTATATAGTCTGCGTTAATATGACAGAAAATGCAGCACCTGCTGACTCGTCCTCTCAGACAGACCAGCAGGCGGCTACAGAATAAATTTTTTCGGAGGAAATAAAATGCTTAAAGAAACAGTAGAAATAAAAGTGGATTATGAAAAGGCTGGCGTTTCAAGCGAAGGCTGCGCACCTGTGCTTGACTGCTATTACAACACACTCACTGAGGAAATAGGCAGAAAGAAGCACAAGGCAATTATAATCTGCCCGGGCGGAGGATATGATTGGTGTTCTGAGCGCGAAGGGTGTTCTCTAAATTTCATAAACATGGTGCCAACCGTTACGGCAGGATGAGGTCATCCCGCCCTGCGGAACAGATTCCGAGAGGTACAACATGAGTTATATTGCAATCGTAGATTATGGCGCAGGCAATCTGATGAGCGTACACAACACGCTCGATTACCTGGGTTATGAAAATAAAATCGCGGCTTCGGCGGACGTGATCGAGAACGCGGCGGGCGTTATCCTGCCCGGTGTCGGCGCGTTTCCGGATGCGATGGCGGCTTTGAAGCACTCCGGTTTGACGGAGGCGGTGCTGAAGGCTGCAAAGGAAAAGCCGTTCCTCGGTATCTGCCTCGGCATGCAGATGCTGTTCGAGGAATCGGACGAGGTGCGTCCGTGCAGGGGTCTGGGTCTGCTGCCGGGACGCATTGAGCGCATTGAGACGAGTCTCAAGCTGCCGCAGATCGGCTGGAATGCGCTGGACATTCTGCGTACCTTAGTCGGTAAGCATTCGTCAAGATTTGTCAGCGTAACACCCGTAGG
>OGXH01002649.1_pt1 | contig 12310 bp, 14 predicted proteins | sample 1576241 | NCBI WGS metagenome assembly OGXH01 (sample SAMEA3541529, study PRJEB24748) | human gut metagenome | biome: human gut; feature: human-associated habitat; material: faeces | place: China | collected 2012
GAGCCGGCAGGCTCGCCGCTGCTCTCGGGCGGCAAGGCCGGACCGCACGGACTGATGGGCATCGGAGCGAACTTCATCCCGAAAAATATGGACGTTTCGCTCATCGACGAGATCATCTGTGTCCGCGAGGAGGACGCCTACGCCGCAGGCCGCGATATGGTCGCGTGTGAGGGCGTGCTCGTCGGCATCACCGCGGGCGCTGCGCTTTGGGCGGCGACGCAGCTCGCGCTCCGGCCGGAGAACGCGGGCAAGACCATCGTTGCGCTGCTGCCGGACGGCGGCGAGCGCTATCTATCCACGCCAATGTATCAGGGGGAATGACCGATGTCCGATAAAAATGAGATCATCCGTTCCGCCGCCGCGCAGGTGGCGGAGAACTACCGCAAAAGCGATATTTTGATGTACGGCGACGCGCTGCGCCTGCCGAGCCGCACGGCGGTCATTGAGATCATCCGCGACTTTCAGAAGATCCTGTTTCCCGCCTACTACGGCGATCGCGACCTGCTGAAGCTCCCGCCGGAGCAGTACAGCGCTCTGCTCATGGGGCACGTCTACGACAAGCTGCTGCGCCAGCTTGAGCTGGTCATGCCGGAGGGGGAGGAGGGCACACGCCGCGCCGAGAAGGTCTGCGAGGCGATGATGGAGCGTCTGCCCCATATCCAGGAGCTGCTGCTCAAGGACCTGACCGCCAACTACAACGGCGACCCCGCGGCCTCGAGCCGGCAGGAGATCATTCTGTCCTACCCAGGGATGTTTGCCATCTTCATCTATCGCATCGCGCACGAGCTGTATCTTGAGAAAGTGCCGATGATCCCGCGCATCATGACGGAGTATGCCCACTCTCAGACGGGCATCGACATCAATCCCGGCGCGACCATCGGCGAGTATTTCTCCATCGACCACGGTACCGGTGTGGTCGTCGGCGAGACGACCATCATCGGCGACCGCGTGCAGCTCTATCAGGGCGTGACGCTCGGTGCCATGTCGCCCGCAGGGATGCACCACAGCGCGGAGACTCCCGCCCGCCGTCACCCGAAGGTCGGCAGCGACGTGACCATCTATGCCGGCGCGACGCTGCTCGGCGGCGCGACGGAGGTCGGCGACAATGTGGTCATCGGCGGCAACGCCTTCCTGACCGAGTCGGTCGAGAGCGACACCAAGGTGAGCATCAAGAAGCCGGAGATGACCTTCCGCGTGAAGGGCGGCCGGTTCTGAAAACAGAAATGGAAAAGCCCGCATCGAAAGATGCGGGCTTTTCTAATGGGCAAAACAGAGGCGAATTCAGAAGCCTGGAGGTATTGGCGCACACATGCGAACGGGCCGGCTATTCCTCCTCGAGCGGCAGGGCGACCTGCGTGACGAACTTCGCGGGGTCCTTGTGCTGCGGCGGGCCCTCGAAATAAATGCGGCGGAGCTTCCCCGTGGGCGTGAGCCCATGCCGCCGCGCATAGGCGCGGAGCTTCTTCTCCGCGGCGGGCAGGCCCTCATAGGCCCCGTGGTGGTAGAGACTGAGCGCCGGCGTCGCGGGCAGCGTTACCACATGGTCGCCCTCGATCTCCGGCGGGACGGCTACACAGAACGACACCTTGTTGGGGCGTCGGATGGACGACTCTACGAGGTACATCCGCTGCGTGATGTCCGTGCCGTAGAGCCGCATCGACTCCAGCGCCGTGGTATGGAGCAGCGCCGTGCGCTCCGCCACCGTGGACGCCGGATACACGCGGCGGTAGACCGTCTGCCGCGGCAGAAGAACGTGCCTGACCTGCGGCGGCGCTGCTGCTGCTGGCAATGCCGCTGCTGCGAGTGATGGCGGGCAGCCGGTCGTTCAGCGCGCTGCTGGCGGCGTTTATCCTAGCCGCCTGCGTCCACGCTCTCTGTGCGCAGTTCATCCGTGCCGAGGGCCACACCACGCTCTACGCTGTGCAGGGGCTTCTCAACACCGTACTTTATATCGCGCTCAATGTGCTCTTTCTCACGGTGTTTTGCTGGGGCGTGATGGGGTATTTGCTCTCCACGGTCGTGGCCGACTGCTTGAGCGCGCTCTTTCTCATATGCAGGGAAAGGCTCTGGCGGCAGCTCCGCCCGGCACCGCGCCGCGCTCTGGCGGCAGATGCTCGCTTACTGCGTGCCGCTGATCCCCACGGCTGTCTTCTGGTGGATCATGGGCGTGTCGGACCGTTATCTGGTGAAATGGTTCGTGGGGAGCGATGCCAACGGCATCTACGCCGTTGCCTACAAGATACCGACCATCCTGACCATCCTCGCCACGGTGTTTATGGACGCCTGGCAGCTCTCCGCCATCGCCGAGTCGGGCGACCGCCGGGCGCAGGCGCGCTTTTACGCGCGCGTGTGAGACGCGTTCTTCTCCGCGGTCTGCCTCTGCGCGGGCGGCATCATCGCGTTTTCGCCGCTGCTCATCCGGCTGCTCGCGGCGGAGAGCTACTATGACGCCTGGCGCTATATCCCGATCCTCACGCTCTCGATGATCGCGGCGGCGTTTTTCAACTTCATGGGCAGCGTCTACGTCGTGACAAAGAAGAGCACGGCATCGCTCTGGACCTCGCTCGCCGGCGCGGCGGCAAACATCGCACTCGATCTGTTCCTCATTCCGCGCATCGGCGTGCAGGGCGCGGCGCGCGGCGGCAGGCGGACTGCTGTGTACAAAAAAATATCGCCGGCAGGGGCTTCTTCTGCTCGGCGGTCTGGCGGTCGGCGTGCTGGTGGGCAACGTATGCCTGAAGAACCTCATCGCCCGCCCGCGCCCCTGCTGGCTGGACAGCAGCGTGCGGCTGCTCATCGCTGACCCCACAGACTATTCGTTCCCATCAGGTCATACCCTGTCCTCGGTCATCGGCGCGACGATTTTGACGAAAACGGACCGCCGCTTCGGCTATGCGGCCAACCCGCTCGCGGCACTCATCGCCTTTTCGCGGCTGTATCTCTATGTCCATTTTCCCAGCGATGTGCTTGCCGCGGCGGTGCTGGGTGTTATGATCGGCGAGCTGGTCTTTTATGCTGACCGAAGGTGGACGGAGCGCAGAGGGACATAAGGCGTTTCCTGCCATCTCATTCTTTGAAATAAATCCTCAAAAAGACACACAAGCCGGAGGCTCCCATAACGAGGGAGCTTCCGGCTTGCGCGTTCAATTCAGATGCTCCAGCGCCGCCGCGACGGATATTTGCAGACTTGCTTCGACCTGCGGCGTTGAAACGGGCTGCTCCAAAAGCTCTGCCGTGGAAACGGGAAAGCTGCCGCTTTCGCGGCTGCGCAGCAGATAAATCAGCCCGAGGGTCATCGCGTTGCGCTTCGCCTCGATAATCGCGGCCTCCTCCTCATAGCCGCCCGTTTCGCGCAGGGCGCGCACCAATCCGCGGCGCATTTCAGCGAGATAGGTGGGCTGGTAGAAGCCGCCGAACACCGTGAAGTCGCGGAGGAAGTGCGCCTCCAGAAAGCAGAGGAACAGGCCCGGCAGCAGCGACCCGTCCCGCAGCCTCTCCGTCAGCGCCTGCGGCGTGAGAGGAACGGTCACAGCCTCTCCCAGCGAGTTTTGACCCGCCAGCGCCGCCGCGCCCGCGCTCTCGCGCAGTCGCAGAGGAAACAGCGCCGCGCGGCGGTCGAGTCCCCAGAAAAAGTGCGTGCCGCTGGTGTCTCCCGTCCAGCAGCCGGAAACGCCGTCCAGAGCCCGCAGAAGCGATGCGCGCAGCTCCTGCCGGAACAGCATTTGGCAGGTGAGCGCGGCTTCCGTCCGAAAATCTCTTTCCAGCAGGTAAAATTTCAATTTCTCTTTCTATCCCATATTGCATTACTACTAAAGAAATTGATAATACTATATATGCAATACATGAATATAAACTAACACTGACAAAACGAGCTATCCATTGTATATAAGCATCCCGAAATGCAGGTAAAACAGAGAATGCAAAAGCTAGTGGACCAAGAATAACTAATATTCCTGTGAATATGATTTGTAGGAAAAAGACAAAATAGGTACATACTTGCCAAAAAGTAACGACAATAAATTCAATGATATTAAACATTATCATTTTAACCTTAGCGACTACATATACATATAATCCAGCTATCTTGTCTCCAATAGCTGAAAAGTCTATACTAAAATCATACCATTTCTTATCCTTAACTTCATTTTCGGCTCTTTCAACTTCTAATGAAGTATGTAATAACTCTACTGCTACGCTATCAATGAGTGCATATCTATTACGAGAAAGTAATTCTACTTCGTCTATCTGGTTCGTAAACATAGCCTTGCTTTGTGCTGTTAATAATTCTCCGGGATAACTGATTAGATTAATAAAGGGAATCCAGAACATAAGAACCAATCCCAGTGCGAATGGACGCAATAATGGGATAATCTCTAATTTTTTATCTCCACTCATCATTTTGAAGCTTTCTACTCCAAAATATAATAACATAAAGATTGCTGCCAATGCTTGCGCATCCGCAATAAATTCTCCGAACAGAACAGTTGTTTTATCTCTTAGTCCATCAAATAATTCAAATAAGAATTTATCTATTAACTCATTCATGGCTCATTATTGTTTTATTTATATTATTCAATCTTGTTATTAATGAAAGAACTTCTATTAGTTCTTTATCAAAACCTAAATAGGCTTCTCTCTTTTTAGAGTTACTCATATGTGAATCATGGATTATATCTATGTTCTTTTTGATTCTAGTAACTTCATCAGTTATAACTTCAACGTGTTCTTTATTACCGCCATTAGAAGAATATTCGACAAGTTTTTTATTTATATCATTAAGAATATCATTTCTGCGATTTTTAGTTAAAGTATATTGATAATCAATTTCTTTATCTCCAAATTTGAAGAGTTCCTGTCTATATATGGTATCGACATTATACCCTTCTTTTTCTGTTTCTGATTTATTGTACTCTACGGCTGCCATCATGGGAATTTCTTGTAACTGGAAATTACGTCTATCTTCCTTTCCGTATTTGTCGTGTAACCCTAAGCCCGGCAAAGGAATTTTAATACCCAAAACCTTTTTATACCATATCCAGTAGTGATACCATTCTGGTTGTAGTCGTACTCTATCCATAAATTCCATATTATTAAGTACGCTCCATTTCCCTTTATCCTTTACAGGCATTTGGGAATAGACATTAGAAGTACCAATAATCAACATTAGGGAAAAAAATAAAAGCACTCTTTTCATATTATCTTTTAGGTTTTACTTTATAATTCTGTAATAAATCATCAACTAATTTTGAACGATTATCTTTGTATTTAAACACTCCCGGAGCTAATGTTTGTAATACTCCATTTCTGTTTGCTGTTTTCATCTGTCGGCATACAGCGTATGCTATACCTCTCATGTTTCTTAGTTCATTAATAACATACTTAAGCAAGTCTATTCTTTGCTTATTGTCCATAAGGTTTACATCTGTCCCGACAATAGCGACCTGATAAATGTATTGTGTCAAATCCGCAGTACGATTAACTAATTCTAGCTCTGTTTTTGCTGACACCAATAATAAAGCCGGGTCACCTACAGCAAGTTCAACCATTTGTTTTTGATATTTACCAATATCTGCTGCAATATCAGTACAGTAGATAATATCTTTTCCTGTTTTTATGATGGCTTCTACAGATTTTAGGCTATTATAAAATTTGCTTTGGAAAAATTCAATCTGAACCATTTTTTCACTGATTTGCTTTTGTATAAGGCTTATTTGAGCTTCATTCTCTTTCACTTTAGAGAAAGAAGTATGTTGCACCTTATGATTAGCTATAAGTGTTTCCATACAGGTTATATCCAAGACTGCCTTTTGTGAATATGCAACTTGGGTTAAAGTAGATGCTACCACTAAAATAAATAGGATTTTCTTCATGATATTATCTTTAACGGTTTGTAATCCTTTTGTATTTGTCTAGGATATACTTATATAATGGTTGTTCTCCTATGATGTTAAGTATATCTTTTAGGCTTCCTTCATCGGAGTGATACCCTAGTACCTTATTGACTTGTAAAACCCAATCCGTATTTTTTAATTTGGAAGATTTTAGGTCTATTATAAAATTATCCAATCCTGTTTGGAAACTATCATAAATGATATGATAATATCCAACAGCATCTTTTTCTATTCGTTCTGTAGTAAATGTGAAATATTCGTGCAGAGAAACCTCTACTCCAAATACATTTCCATAGTTTCCTCTTTTTATAAATACTTCATTAAACCGATTACGGTTTTCTTTATTGGGAAGTTGATTTATGGTAAATATTTGCTTTTGATTTACTTCCGTTAGGGATAAAAGATTTGCTATTTCTTGATATTTGTCTATAAATTTACTTTGGTCTAATAGGCATATAATATCGGAGTTGCTGATTATAGAGTTTTTGACTACAGGATTACTAATTATGTCTTCCAGTTCTTGAGTAACAACCATTGCCATACCCCAAAATTTACGAACCGTTTTATACAAATAGAGTATATAGCCAGCCATCATAGGGCTAGCTATGGCTTTCCATGCTTCTTCAATTATTAATGCCTTTCTGTTCTTTTTTAATCTCATTTTTTGAATAAAAACGTCCATAATAATTAAGGTTACTATTGGAAATAATTCAGGGTCATCTTTAATTGCATCAATTTCAAAAACTATAAAGGGTTCTTCAAAAAGGGAAGTATCAAAATCCTCATTAAGAGTTTTTTCTAACTGTCCTCCTTTATAGAATTTTTTTAATAGAAACTTATAGTTAGTAATATCAAAATCAATTTTGTTCTCTTTGCAAATGATAGGTATAATGCGTAGGGAAAATTCGTAGAATGAGTTAAAAGATAGGCTTTCAACTTTTATTTCTTTCAATATATCTTCTTTCTTCTGGATTCGTCTTTCTATTATAGAAAGTAATCTAGTTTCAGGATTATCAAGCTCTTGGCGTGTAAATCCTTTTTCGATGAGAATGTTTTGTATCGCTTTTTCTGCGTTGGTTTTTTCTCCGCCTTCTCCTTTTTCTACTAGTTGCTGTAATTTCTCTATTTTTTCGGAAAGTATCTTGCGTTCTTCTTTTTCCCTTTCGTTTTCAAATTCTTCTTCATTGACTTGAAATTCGAGTAGTAAATTTTCACGTATGGCTTCTTTTTCCGCATCTGAATAACCATTAAAAGGATGAAAGTAGAAAGAATAGTATTTTTCTATGGTAATATCCATAATTTCTTCTTCTTGCTTTTTGACCTCACCATTTGCACCTTTCCATATCAGGAAAATTAATGATTTAAGAAAGTTTTTCTTTTCTACATTATACTCTTCTTCAGTAATTCGGAAAGGATTCATAGATATTGGCTTGCTTTCAGAATAAGTAATGTATTTGCCATGATAGTATTCGCACATTCCTGAATAACTATGCCCTGTATCTACCAATACAATATCAGTATTATCTAAAACCCATTGTCTTACTTTGGAGTTGACATAGAAAGACTTACCAGAACCACTTGGACCTAAAACAAAGAAGTTAGAGTTATTTGTATATTTTTTCTCACCTTCTTTTCCGGACATATCTATTCCAACAGGCAATCCTTGTCTGTCAGTAAAATAAGTAAGAAAAGGACTGTTTTCTGTTACTTGTAATTTTTCTTTGAATAAAAGACAAATTGCAGCATCGGAAGTTGTTAGAAATTTGTCATAACTGTTTAGGTTGATTGCGTTTCCCGGCAGTGCACATTCAAATAATTCTAATTGGTTGAAACATTGTTTATTCACAATAATACCACAATCAAAAAGAGATGTTTCAACATAGTTGACAGCCTTACTAATATCATCAAGACCAGCAAGAATGATATTATAATGTGCATATACAAGCATTTGCCCTTCTCTGGCAATATCCGACTGCACTCGTTCTATATCTTCTACACATAAATCATTTGCAGGGTCAGGCATTCCTTTATGTTTTTTCTTTTTGCCTTCTAATTTGTTTGCTTCGTTTCGTTGGTCTGGAATATTTATTACTTGATTATAGATAATTGTGTCTATACTTGGCGTCTCATGCAAAAAAGAAAGTAAGTCAACAGGAAACCTTAGCCCAATATTGACCTCTTTATATGGTTTTATAACAGAAGGGAAATTAACTTCGTCAATATCTACAAGAGAAATGCACTGTACGTTTTTTTCTCCTATTATAAGATTTTCTTCTCTCGCTTTGATGTTTTTTAGGCTTACTGTTTGCTGATTGAAATTGATAGATAGAAATCTTTTTATATATATTTCTATTTCATTTTCATTTAATAGTTTAGCCCTTATTCCTCTGTTAGCGAATAGTCCTAATACTTTTGTGATGTTTCTAATAAAAGTATCAAACCTTCGGGGGTCAAAAGAAAAGAATTTAGACCTTTCTACTTCTCCTGTAATAACAAGATAAGTAGAAATATCAGTATATATTCGTCCCTTAAAATGTTCAAAATAACGATTTGATAAATAGTCGTTCTTCCTATTCTGGGGTGGTAAAAATGATTTTTTACATAGAATATCCTGTTTTTGTATTGTATATCCGGTTCCTAATACTTTGAGGATATTAGTAAATAAGTGGTGAAAATCATAGTAAGCATCCATATCTGCTGAATACTGTATTATAGGATTTTCACATTTAATGATAACAGAATAGTCGCCCCTTCGGTTATAGAATATAGGAGTATTGTCTATTGTTTCAATACCAATATAAGGAGCTTCAAATTCACTTTTCTTTTTCATAAGCTTTATTTTTTTCTATCTCTTACAAAAGTGCGTGATACTATATATATGCCTTTTCGTTTATCTTTCCTGTGAAGCCCTTTTCTTTGTAATTGCGATGTTATTCCTAACCCTCCAAACATAACTATTACAAGAGTTATACCTCCCCACATAAAAGAAGCCAGAGTAGAAACAATAGCACATAAAAGTAAAGCACTAATAATACAAGCTCCACCGATATATATGAACTTGCCTTTAAATCCTTTGAAAATAAGGGGCTTTTGCAGCCCCTTATACACATTGTAACTTGGATACTCTTTCGACATATTAGATTCCGAAGAATGCTTTTACGACAACACCTGATACAACTAGAAAGATACATGACCCCATCCAGCCCATAACAGCCTTTTGTACATCTTGGTCACCAGAGTTCCATTTTAAATAAACTCGCACTGCTCCAACTAATCCTACTAGACCTCCTAGTATCATCATCATGTTTCCTAGGGGGTCCATGTAGGTTGCAAGTTCAGAACTGGCTGCATCAATTCCGGCAGCACCTTGTGCAAAAGTGTTAGTTACTACCATTGTGCTAATGGCTAAAGCGAATGCTCTTTGAGCGATTTTTGAAAAAAACTTTTTCATTTGAATAAAATTTGGTTGTTTATTTATTAAAATTTACGTGTGAAAACATACTTTTCCCTTTAGCAAGAAGTTGTTCCATTGGAATACCTTGTGTTTCAACATCCATTTCAATAGATTCATTTACAGATACATAATTTTGTTCAGATTCTTTTTTTTCATCCTCTTTTTCGTATGAGCCTGTTTCAAAATCTTCATCTACAACTTTGTGAGGTATTTCTTCTTCCTCTCCTATTGAAATAATTTCTTCTTCTTCACCTGTATTGGTTTTGCTTTGCTTTAGGAAAGCATCATACAGGATGTTTGCAGCGTAGTAAACTACATAAATGGCAAATACAGCCATGATAAATTGTGAATAACTCATATTCTTAAATTTAAAAGTTTCATTAATCGACCCTTTTTCTGTACTTTTGATTTATAATAGTACTAGAGGTAATAACAGGGGAAAAAGCCCTAGTTTAAAATAGTTTCGCGAATAGTTGAATTAATGAAACTTGGATTTAAATAAAATGGAGATAATAGGCTACGCTCGTGTTTCAACGAGGGAACAGAATTTAGATTTGCAGCTAGATGCTTTAAAAGAAGCCGGATGCAAACTTATATTTGAGGAAAAAGTATCAGGAGTAAAAGATAGACCCGAATTAGATAAAGCCCTTGCGTATTTGCGAGAAGGTGATACTTTTGTTATCTGGAAGCTAGATAGATTAGGACGTTCTTTGAAAGATTTAGTTTATATAGTTGATTGTTTGCAGAAAAGAAAAGTTGCATTCAAAAGCATAGTTGATGGTATTGATACTAATAGTGCTTTAGGAAGGTGTCAATTTGGGATTTTTGCTTCATTGGCAGAATATGAACGTGAAATAATAGTAGAACGAACTAGGGCTGGATTACAAGCTGCAAAAGAACGAGGGAAACTTACGGGACGACCTATAGGATTATCGGAAGATGCAAAAAGAAAGGCTATAGCAGCAAAACGTTTATATGAAAATCGGGATTATTCTATAGGTGAAATATGCAGGATATTACACATTGGAAGTAAGGCTACTTTGTATAGGTATTTACGTTATGAAAAAGTAAGATTGATGAATAGAAGAAATAAATAGGGCGTTACCTTTCAGGTCGGGCTTTTCGCTGCAAGTCCTCGCTGTGCTGTGGGCTTTTCGCTACAATCCCTAACGCATTTTTCCCACCCACCCTTCTAAGGTATATCCAATGCTTTGCTTTTTCCACCGCTTCTACGAAGCACCTACAAAAACAAGGCATTGGATATTCGGTTTTATAGACTTCATGTTCCCTAAAGGGAATATTCCGTTTATAAAACCTAATCTCTTACCCCAAATATATAAAACTTTAGGGAAAAAGATAATACGTTGAAAATCAGTTGTTTATAAACTATTTTTAACAAAAATAATTGTCTTATTATTTGCGACATTTATAGAAATTTGCTATCTTTGAGTATTGAAAATAAAGAGATAAACAAACCTTTAAAGCTGGTCTGGCTGCCAGTATAAAGAACAGCAAACAAAATTATGAAATCTACTTTTGATAAAAATGCAGAGAAGTTTGTAAACCTTATGGTTGAGAAAATTGAAAGTTTGTCTATGAATTGGCAAAAACCTTGGTTCTCTAAAGTCAATTCTAAGCAGAACTTTTTACCGCAAAATTTAACAGGGCGTACTTATAGTGGTGGAAACGCTTTTTTACTTTATTTCTTGTGTGAAAAATATAATTATCAAACTCCTGTTTTTTTGACATTCAATCAAGCACGAAACGAAGGTATTAATGTTCTAAAAGGTGCTGCTGCTTTTCCTGTTTATTATACATTATTTTGTGCTTATCATCGTCAGACAAATGAAAAAATTTCATATGATGAATATAAAAAATTATCAGAAGAAGAACAAAAAGAATACCGTTTAGCAGCTTATACAAAATATTTCCAAGTTTTTAATTTAGACCAAACAAATTTTGCGGAAAAATATCCCAATAGATGGGATATATTAAAGGCTAAATTTTCAGGAGAGGAACAGCCACAAGAAGAGAAAGAAATGTATGTAAATCCAATACTTGATGAAATGAATAAGAATCAAAATTGGGTGTGTCCTATTCAAACGGTTTCTAGTGATAGTGCGTTCTATTCAATATCAAATGATAGTATTACTTTACCTTTAAAGAGCCAATTTAAGGACGGAGAAAGTTTTTATGGTACAGAATTACATGAAATGGGACATAGTACAGGTGTTAAAAATAGACTAAATCGAAAAGGATTTTATGAAAATGATAAATTCAATTATGGACGTGAAGAACTTGTAGCAGAATTAATATCGGCTTTGTCTGGTGTATATTTGGGTATTTCTGTAACCGTCAGAGAAGAAAATGCGGCTTATTTAAAATCATGGTGCAAAGCAATAAAAGAAGAACCTAAATTTTTATTTACTGTATTGGCAGATGCTATTAAAGGTAGTAAGTTCATAGCCCAGCATCTAAATATAAGACTAGATGTGGAAGAAGTAGAAGAAGAGAAAAATACAAAGGTTGCTTAAAGATTCCTCCCTCCCAAATGGGGGGAGTTCTTTTTTCAAACGCCAAAAAAGAACCAAAAAGGCTTAATCGCTTCACTTTGTTACGCTCCAATAGTTTTGCTATCGATAAACCCACCCACCCTTCTAAGGTATGTTTCTTTATCCCTTCTGCAATCCTTAGTAAAGTTCCACTACCTTTTAGGTAACTCCACTTTAGTAAGCATTGCAGAAGCGGAAACATGACGCAAATTAAAATACATTCTCACTTTGAGAATACATTTTAATGCGTCTTGTTGTCTAACCCAATAAGAACTATAGGGAAAGAAATTGATACCGTACTTTTCGGAGTTCCGGCACTGATGGGCAAACATGGCATGATGAAATGATACCGAATTTTCATTCCTGGCACACCCTGTAGAACGACCTTTTGATACCAAATACAAAAAGTTGCC
>OGXH01002659.1_pt1 | contig 12281 bp, 11 predicted proteins | sample 1576241 | NCBI WGS metagenome assembly OGXH01 (sample SAMEA3541529, study PRJEB24748) | human gut metagenome | biome: human gut; feature: human-associated habitat; material: faeces | place: China | collected 2012
CTGTTCAAGAACAGAGAGGCGTTCGCCTTTGTCAATAACTACCTCGCCTTTGCTGGGCTCAATCTTTCCGGAAAGAATCTTTAAAAATGTAGACTTTCCTGCACCATTGGCACCGATCAGACCATAACAGTTCCCTTCTGTAAATTTAATATTAACGTCTTCAAATAATGCTTTTTTCCCAACTCGTAATGTAATATTACTTGTACTGATCATTATATTTGCTCCTTTTTATCTATCAATCACGTTTTAGCTCATACGAAGAATATCTTACCAAAGATACGTCAAAATAGCAAGCCGGGAAACCACTGTTTTTCGGCACTTTACGCACTTTTTCTATTTCCTTTCGCATCTTTTTACTACCTTTTTATCCGCTTCCTATATTTTTAACTGATTTTTAATAAAAAAAGCATTTTCATGATTCTATTTTTCGTTATATAATATCACTTAGAAAATATTCCCAAAGTCAGGAATCCCTGCCTTTGAATCGTGTTTCACCAAAAATTATTATCGAATTATTACAAAACAAGGGGTGTTGATTATGATAAATGCAACAATCGTACTGGAAGGCGGTGCTACCAGAGGTGTATTCACTTCCGGAGTTTTAGATTATCTTATGGAACAGGATACTTATCTCTCCCACGTTATTGGTGTTTCTGCAGGAGCATGTAATGCCGTAGATTACGCATCAAAGCAGATCGGGCGTACACGAAACTGTATGATCGTGGAAGATAAAGAATACAACTATCACAATAATCTTCGTGATTTCATGCGTGAAAAGAGTCTTCTGGATATGGACATGGTTTTTGACAAGTACCCACGCGAAATCTTTCCATTTGATTTCGAAACATTTCAGAAATCCTGTGAACAAGGCATGGTCTGCGAGCAAGTCACAACGAACTGTATTACCGGAAAAGCAGAATATATGATTGAAACACAAGATTTTGAAACGAACGGCGCAACCTCTTCGTCGGTGCAGCCGAGGATCTCCGCAATCCTGCCCGTGTAATAAGGGTATCTTGCCGCAAGCCGCACAAGGGAAGGTTTTACCTTTTCTCCGTATTCGCGCGACACACATACGCTGACCAGAAAGCGCATGGTAGGCGACATTTTATCCGCCAGCTCACCGAGATGATCCATCATGCTTTTGATGTCACTAATATCTTCAAACACGATGGCAAACGCAGCTTTTTCAATTCGACTGATCGCTTCCTCGGCGCAGGCAAGAACGATTTCCTCTTTGGTGGAGAAGTAATAGTAGATGCCGCCGTTTTGCAGTTTTGCCGCCTTACAGAGGTCCTTTGTCGTGGCAACGGTCAGTCCCTTTTCGACAAAGCAGTCAAGGCAGACTCCTACCAGCTCCTGTCTCTTTTCAGCTTTCTTTTCTTCCCTCAAAACACAATCCCCCAATTTCTGTGCATTATCCAATGTTTCTTATAATAGCATATCAGACTTCGCAAAATAAATCAAGTGCTTGCTTGAATAATAATTATGTTTTTTTAGGATCACAATGCTTGATCCAACATCACAACAGCCTCACTTGGCAGCTTTGGCTCCGGTATGGTTTCTACGTTGGCACCGTTCATGGCGCTGCCGTCCTGCAGGCTGGCGGTGGTGATGCGCAGGGTGGCGTTGTACTGCCCGGCCTCCAAGGGGCGGGTCAGGGTGATCTCCTCGATCATCTGTCCCGGCGGTACCTGCTTGCTGGTGTACAGCACCTCGTCCGTGTCGGACAAGACCAGCTCAAACGTGAAGTAGCAGGGGTTGCCCTCCGGGTTCAGCAGCGCCACCTGTACGGTTTGCTGGTTGGCCGGCAGGCTGATAGACGGATAGCCGGGAATCTTGATGCCGACTGCCTCGCCGCTGTCGGCGGATTTGTCCGGCAGCTGATCGCCCGACCATGCGCTGGTGCCCTGCTCCAGATCCGGGGTGAAGGTGTCCTGCTGTTGGCTGCGGGAAAGCTTCATGCCCGCCAGTACCGCTGTCACAATGATCACCACCGCCGCGATAATGCCGATTACAATGTGTTTTTTCTGCAGCACGATGCCGCCCTGTTCCTTTTTGCTCATGGAGTGTCCCTTTCTTTGCTGTATCGGAAGTTGTTATGGTATAGCCCTATTTTTGTCATTCCAGCACTTTTTGCGGAAATGCGCAATACATCTGGGACGAATAGACATTGCATAATCATACTAACCAGTCCTCAAGCAAAAAAATGCCCGCACAGCGCATTTTTGCGTTGTGCGGGTTGTGCAATATTTTAGTTGTTTCGTCCCAAAGAAATGCCGAGATACATCATCATGGATTTTTGGCTGTCAGTCAGCGTGTGTGCCGCAGCAAAATCCTGCACCTCTGTCGAGCGCATCTAATATATCCTGTGCCCAAGGCACTAACAGCCACACGATTGTACATTCTTCATCTGAAACCGCCTTAAGTATTGTCTCCGGCTTAGTTCCCTTAAGAAGTACTGCTTTGCTTCCTGCCACAAGGCTTCCCATCCAGTGGAACTTAGCACCTGTATGGTACAATGGCGGAATACATAAAAATGTATCATATCTTCCAGTTCCATGATGCTTCTGCTCCATCTCGGCAGCCTGTGTAAGGCTTCTGTGCTTATGAAGTATTGCCTTAGGAAATCCTGTTGTTCCTGATGAAAAATATATTGCGCCATAATCGTCTTCTGTTATAGTCACATCAGGTGCTTTGCTTGAGCAGTCAGCAACAAGCTCTCTGTAGCTTTCTGCAAAGCTTGGACAGTTGTCTCCAACATAGATAAGGAGTCTTCCCTTTGATAATCTTTCAGCATTTACTTCAATTCGTCCGATAAACTGTGGTCCAAATACGATAACATCTACTTCTGCAAGCTCTGCACAGTAATAGATTTCGTCTGAATCATATCTGAAGTTGAAAGGCACTGCTATCGCACCTGTCTTTAACACTCCGAAATATATAGGAAGCCATTCAAGGCAGTTATACATAATAATAGCTACCTTATCGCCCTTCTTGATTCCTCTGCCGATAAGCATATTGGCGAATCTGTTAGCTTTCTCATTAAATACGCTCCATGTAATCTCCCTGCGGTATGGAGAATAAGTTGTAGGCTCAATAAGCCCGAACTCCTTCCATGTCATCCTTCTTGTATCCTTCTCATCAGGATTAAGCTCTACCAATGCAACCTCATCTGGATATTCTCTTGCGTTGCGCTCTAAGTACTCTGTAACTGGCATAATAATTCCTTCCCTGCTGCCCCCGACAGCATGCAATTTCATTAAATTATATCATACTATATTTTGCCAAAAAAATCCATAAAACAGCCCGCCTTTCAGCCACGCTTTCGTCAAACTTCCCCTTTAATTCCAACTTAAAAAATGCTATGATTAAGTTAGTTAAGTTGCGCGTGTGTATCCGGCTGTCCGGCACCTGTCTGTGGTGCAGGAATGAATTGTGACGAGCTGTGCAGGAGTTAAGCCGCTGTCTGCATAAGTTCATTGCACAAAAGCTCGTCCAAGCGAAGCGCGTTTGCTTTTGTGCAATGTAATAAACTCTGCAGATAGCGGCTTTTACTCCTGCTAAGCGAGACACACTGAATTCCTGCGCCACAGACAGGTGCCGGACAGCCGGCCTACCGTATGCATACGCACAATTCACAATATAACATCTATAAAGGGGGAATATTATGGCTTTACATGTTATGGATGAGGCGAACCGCTGCTTACAGTGCAAAGTACCTCAGTGTCAGAAGGGATGTCCTATTAACACTAACATTCCTATGGCAATCCGTTTACTTAAAGAGAACAAGCTTAATGAAGCTGGCAAAATGCTTTTTGAAAACAATCCACTGACTACTGTCTGTAGTCTTATATGCAATCACGAGAACCAGTGTGAAGGTCACTGCGTACTTGGCAGAAAAGGTGCTCCTGTACATTTTTCTACGATTGAGAATTATATTTCCAGTACATATGCCAACCAGATGACTGAAGGACCTAAGCCGTCCAACGGAATGAGGGTTGCTATCATAGGTTCAGGACCTGCCGGTATTACAATTGCTATTATCCTCGCAAGATACGGATATCAGGTTACTATATTTGAAGGAAAAGACAAGATTGGCGGAGTCTTAAGATACGGTATTCCTGAATTCCGACTTCCTAAGACTGTCCTTGACGATATCGAGTACAGGCATCTTGCCTTAAAGGGCATCAAGATACGCCCGAATACAACTATCGGTGGTGCAATCGGTATTGATGATCTGTTCCGTGACGGCTACAAATCCATATTCATCGGTACTGGTGTATGGAAGCCTAACTCTCTTCATATTAAAGGAGAGACTTTCGGTAATGTCCACTTTGGTATCAATTACCTCAATAACCCTGACAGCTACCACCTTGGTGAAACTGTTATTGTTATCGGTGCCGGTAATGCCGCTATGGACGTTGCAAGAACTGCCAAGAGAAAAGGCTCCCGCAATGTCATCTGTTTCTCTATCACTAAGGAAGTTGCTGCAAGTAAATATGAATTCAGCTATGCACAGCTTGAAGGAATCACATTTGAATATAACAAACGCCCCGTTGAGATTAAGGATGACGGTGTTATATTCAGGGATATTATTGAGAATGAAGATGGAACTTTCACTGATGTAGAAGGAACTGACACTCTGCATCACTCTGACAGCGTCATAATCTCTATCAGTCAGGGACCTCAGAACCGTATTGTCAACACAACAACAGGTCTTAAGGCTACTGCAAGGGGACTTCTTGATGCTGATGAGACAGGCCATACAAGCCGCCCTGGTATATTTGCATCAGGTGATGTTGTCAACGGTGCAAGAACCGTAGTAGAAGCTGTCGCACACAGCAAGATTGTAGCAGAATCAATGCATCAGTATATGCAGTCGCTGCCAAAGGATAGTGAATAAAGGGATTGCTGTTTACATTTTGCCATAAAAAAATCGTCTACAGCTTACGCTCTCATGGATTACTGCGCTTAGTGGGAGTAAATGCCGTCATCTGCAATGTTTATTACTGTGAGCGAAAGCAAACGCGCTTCGCTTGAACGAGCTTTCACTCACAGACCTTATGCATATAACGGCATTAACTCCCACACAGCTCGTAATAAATCGAGCTTCAGTTGTAAACGATTTTTTATGAAATATAAACTAATTCCTAAATTACTGGCAATTACTTCAACATCACCATATCCGCTATATACCACTTGCCGCTTCTTTTTACGAATATATACTCCATATGAGTAGGGTAATCTTTGAAACTGCCACTGTTATAGGATACTTGTAAATCAAAACTTACTTCACATGAAAAACAATCTTTTGTATATGACTGGTAATTATATACTTTCATATCACTGAATGCTGGTTCCCTGCTTACCTCTAACCATATATTAGTCCTTGATATTCTGGACAGGTATGAGTATGCATATGAGCCAGGCAGTATGTATGGTGAAAGCTTTGCAAAGCTTTCATAATTAACTACATATTTACCGTAAATTTCTGTAATCTCTTTTATACGGCTTTCCTGTTCCTCTATCAGCTTGCCATTAGCTTCAAATCCAAATTCATATACATTATCTGTGCTGCTTATAAGCTCCAGTTCACTGTTATACACAGGACCTGTTGCTTTTATTTCATGTTCTTTATATACATTCTCTATATGATATGTTGTTGTCTTAGGCATATTAATGTGTTTGGCAACATTACTTAGTACTTCTGCATCTTTAGTTTCTGTTACATATTCACTTCCTAGCTTATTACCATCAACTGTCACTTCTGAATTCTCCGGAACTATTATCTCATAGGTCTTTCCTTCACAGCTAAGTCCTGACACATCCGCAATTGTCCACTCATTTTTACTTCTTTTCTCAAGATATATTATTATATCTGTTTTCTGCCCGTCTTTCTTTAACTGATATACCGGATTATCATTAGTGTACTCACCAGATTTCTTAGTGTATGCCCACGCTCCCTCACATAATACATTTTTAATATATTCTCTCACAGCTTCATCTAACGCTTCACTGCCTTCATAAGCGTTTTCCCCCGTGTGTACATACTTTGTGAAATCTCCTGTATCCTGTAATTGTATCTGTTCAGTTATCTTATCCATAGCATACTCTGGTCGTGACTGCTCATACTTTTTTAAAGCTGTCCACAGGATGCTCCACAGTACAACAAATCCTATCAGTACTATGGTGACAACTATTATATATATTTTCCAGAATAACGGGATTTTTATTGTCTTTTTAATCATTATTTTCTCAGCCTCCGGCCTGCCCCTTTTTAAACATTTATTTAACAATTATTGTTGTCGGTAAATCTCTTGGTCCATACATTGATGCACAACTGTTGATGTATTCTCCATTGTAATACATAAGTGATGATGAACCACCATCAAGATTAGCCGCATTAACTGCACCATACTCAAGCATGAGCTCTATCACATCTGAATATGATGCTCCCAGACTGTTTACCTGGCGTCCATCTATTACTACAAGCAGTATTGAACCATCTTCTCTCTGTCCGATTGCTGTTCTTGGATTAAGACCGCTTCCGCTCCCATTAACTTCAACCGCTTCTCCATTAACAACAAGCACCGGCCCGAAACTTACGGCATCTCTTACTCCCCGGTCAAGTGCCGCCTGTGCTGTCATATCTCCCACTACAAGTACATTATTATTGTCTATACCTATAATTCCATAAGTTGTTCCCAGTGACCCCCACTTTAACCTGCCTTCTGATATAACAAGTCCATCCGGCTCGCCACCTGTTCCTACTCCTCCTGCATCCCGAAAACCGCCGGCATTAGTCGCAGCTATTGCGCCATAGCTTTCCGCTATCTCTGATACTTTCTTTCCCTTACAGCTTTTCCCATATTCTCCGCTTGTTCCTACCATAACTCTTGATGGATCTCTTACAATCATCATCTTACCTCTGTAAGTATCCTTCTCTATATCAATAACCTCTATCATTGATTTTTCTTCTTGTGTAAGAATTGTTGTATCTGATATAAGCGAAGAATCTGTCACTTCATCTGTCTTCTGTATGGAATTGATTGCTCTTATTCTGGCTATCTCTTCATCTGAAAAAAATAGTGTTACAAGTATTCCTCCTGCACTTGATTCCATTGCTGAATTAACAAACAGATTTCTTGCTGTCTTTGATGGTCCGAATTCCATAATTCTTACAACGCCAAACAGTCCTATGAGAAGCAGAACCACTGTGGTAAGAATACATATTCCTACCCTCCTTAATATTTTCAATGCTATCCTTTTCTTTGTCATAATTTCTATCCTTTCACACAAAGTGAAAAAATTATAGCATAAAAAAAGGCCAGAGTAAATCACTCTGACCATTATCTTAGACATATTCTGTTATAAATATATCCTACATATCAGCAAGCAATTCCTTAGCCTTATCCATAGAATCCATATGAACATATATATCGCACTTAGAATTCTTGTTGTTATTAAGGAACTTGAACACGCCTGTGTGGAAATTCCACTTCTCAAAATATGATATATTGTTTCTTCTAAGAACTCTCTCTATCTTTCTGCTTTCCTCTAATGTTACATCAGAACGCAATAAACGTTCATTAGTTCCGACTTCTGACATACTGCTGCACCTCTTTACTAACGTCTGTTATATTAGTATGTTATCACATTTTCAATGTAAAATCTACTTTAGAAAATTAAAAAATCGGCCTGAACACTTGTCCAGACCGAATAAATATTTTAATAATACGAATTACGCAATTGTGTAAATCCATCCCTTAGGAGCTTCAATCTTGCCCATCTGGATACCTGTTAATGTATCATAGAGCTTCTGGATTGTAGGACCCATCTTCTCCATTCCGCTCGGGAAGCAGATTTCCTTACCATGGTCGTTAATCTTACCAACAGGTGAGATAACTGCAGCTGTACCACAAAGACCACACTCTGCAAAATCCTTAACTTCATCAAAGAGAACTTCTCTTTCCTCAACCTCTAATCCAAGATATTCCTTAGCAACAACCATTAATGAACGGCGTGTGATTGATGGAAGAATTGAATTAGACTTTGGTGTTACGAACTTACCATCTTTAGTGATGAAAATGAAGTTAGCGCCACCAGTCTCCTCAACCTTAGTTCTTGTTGCTGGGTCAAGGTACATATTCTCTGCATATCCTTCTTCATGTGCTGTCATAATTGCATGTAAGCTCATTGCATAGTTAAGTCCAGCCTTGATATGTCCTGTTCCGTGTGGTGCTGCTCTATCAAAATCTGAAACCTTGATAGTAATAGGCTTAGCACCGCCCTTGAAGTAAGGACCTACTGGAGTTGTAAGTACTCTGAACTGATATTCATCAGCTGGTTTAACTCCGATAACCGGATTGCTTCCGAACATATATGGACGGACATAAAGTGTAGCACCTGAACCAAAAGGTGGTACCCATGCTGCATTAGCTTCTACTGTCTTAGCAACTGCCTCTACCCACTTATCTTCTGGGTAAACTGGCATCTCAAGTCTCTCACATGAATCTTTCATTCTTGCTGCATTCAGATCTGGGCGGAACATAACAATGTGACCATCCTCTGTTGTATAAGCTTTAAGACCTTCAAAACATGTCTGTGCATACTGAAGGACACCTGCACACTCGTTAATGACAACCTTGTCATCCTCTGTAAGTGTTCCGTTATCCCATGCGCCATCTTTATAGTTGGCTACGAATCTCTTGTCAGTCTTGATGTAACCAAAGCCAAGGCTTGACCAATCAATATTCTTCTTTTCCATTGTTAGTACTTCCTTTCATCTAAAGATACTGATGTAAAAAATGTTTTACACGATTTTGAGCATATTTTACGCTCTTAAAAATGTCATGTCAACATATCATTATTCATCTCCGGTAATTTCTGTGTAATATTTAGCATAATCGGTTCTTTCTGCCTTAGTAAATGCAATTGCTGTTCTTGGATGCTGGTTAGTCTGACCGGTAAGCATGTACTGTACATCACATCCCCATACAACACCTGATGCTTTAAGTGGAACCATATGCTTCTCAATAAACTTAAGCACTGGAACTATATTAAACTTAGGATTTCTTAAGAACCCTAATAATAATTCTGAATAGCAGTTACCTGCACCTCTTCCCATTCCGCTTACTGTTGCATCAAGAAGGCTTACGCCGATTGAGCATGCCTCGATTGTATTGGCAAATGCAAGCTGCTGGTTGTTATGTGCATGAATACCAACGCTCTTTCCATACTTCTCTGCTATCTTTATGTATTTGTCAGCAAGTCTTCTTATCTGCTCTGGGTATAATGAACCATAGCTGTCAACAAGATATATGTACTGTGCCTTGCTCTGTGATGCAAGAAGCTCTAATGCAAGGTCTAACTCATTCTCACCTGCTGTTGATATCGCCATAATATTTACTGTAACCTCATATCCCATATCTGAACAGTAGTTAGCCATCTCAATAGCTGCCGGAATGGTATTAATATATGTTGCAACTCTCACCATATCAACAACTGACTCTGACTTAGGTGGAATATCTCTCTTCATATTAGTTCTTCCGACATCAGCCATAACTGATATCTTAAGTGGTGTATCATTCTCTCCAACAATAGCTCTGATGTCTTCTTCCTTACAGAACTTCCACTTTCCGAATTCTTTCTCATCAAATATATCCTTATCAGCCTTATATCCAAATTCCATATAATCAACGCCTGCTGCCACATTAGCTTCATAAAGATCTTTAACAAACTCATCAGTGAATTCAAAATTATTCACAAGACCTCCATCTCTTAATGTACAGTCCATAACCTTGATGTCTGGTCTGTATGAAGTCAAATTACCCCTGTTTTCTGCCATAACCTGTTTCCTCCTAAAAAGTTCCTCTTAAAAAGTTTCCTTCTGGAAATATTTCCATTTAGAATCGTTTCACTTTAAACCGTTACGCTTTAAAGCGTTAAACTGTTTTGAATTATAACACATCTGTTATTATTGTCAACATTAACTTACATTAACATATCTTATATTTTGTATACTTTCCACCACAATATTTATATAACTTTTTCTCAGAAACAAGCTTCTTTATCTCGCTATATGCCTGATTTGGCGTAATCATTAGAAGTTCTGCAACATCTTGTTTTGTAATAATACCATCTTGAGTTCTGGCAAGTTTCAATATCATTTCGGGATATGCAACCTTTTCTATCCCAGTCTGTCGAACATACTGGATACTTTGATTACTTTCTTTATATACTCTGCCTGATAGTGTATATGTACGGGATTTTCCGTTTCCGCTTCCCTCAATCAATCCATCTTCTATCAGGTTTTCTATAGAACTGCGAATCTTGCTCTCACTTAAATGTGTCATGCTTACTACTCTTGCCAAATCCATTCTTCGTTCATTTTTCAAAAGTGAAAGTATCATCAGTGAATAAATTGATAATGGTTTCCCCAATCTGTTCTGTTCATCAGCAATAAGCTTTGTAAATCTGTTATCTGCTTTCGCCCTTTGAATAAATAATTTTACATTTGTGCTTGTTGTTTCTGAAAAATCTGGCCACGGTCTTCCGTATATAATTGAACCTTCATAAATTCTATCGATTCCGCGTCCTGTTTTTTCTGCCAGCCCAATTCTCTTAAGAGCATCTGCTAATGCAGGATTTTTGCCATGTGGTTCGACTGTCAACAGATTATCCACCGAAACGCCATCAATAAATCCACCCGGACTACTAATTGTCATTCCTTCATCATCAATTAATACACGTACTGTTCCCAACATTGTATAATCTCTATGACAAAATGCATTAATTAAACCTTCACGAAAGGCTGCTTTATCAAATTCAGGTATTGCTGTTCTAAATAAACCATATTCAATCTCACGTTCAGGATTCCATGCATCAACATATGTTTCAAATTTTTCAAATACTTCCAATAAAGGACCACTTGTCTCTATATTTACTCTTACTTTCGTCCCTTCTAAAACCTGAAATGAAGCTTTTGCTGTAGGCATTAATTTTTCTATGCTGCTCTCTTTTCCAATAAGAAGCATTCCCGTCACCGTAGGATATATTTTCCCGTCTACCTCTGTTGTTAATCTGAGAGCTTTATCCAGTTCATCGTCCTGCAATCCTAAAAGATTTTTTTCTCCACCCGGTTTATTCTGTATAATGTTTCTTAAGCGAATCCTTTGATTTGGGTCAAAATCTTCTATTGTCGCTCCCGCCAGTGGTCCTGCTGAAAAATCCAATAATGCTAACTCTGATAATCGGGTTACAACTTCATATGAATACATTGGAATCACTTCTGGTGAACCATCTGCTTTTAACCGACGGCGTAGCATTTTACCCGATGATGTAGATACAACTGTTCTACTAACTGGAATTTCTATTTTAAGAACATCTTTTTCTTCCTCAGTAATAACTTCTGCCCTGACTGAAACTGATGGTACTGTACTATTAGCAATCAATGCAGTAACTCCTATTGCGTCCTTATGCTTTGGATGAACACCTGTTACTTCTCCATTATCCTCTACTCCCAAATACAATGTACCACCTTTTGTATTTGTCATACCAACAATTTCATCAACCAGATCAGCATCAGAATATTTCTTTTTATCACTTTTAAATTCAATTGTGTTTTCTGACAAACACTGGGATATTAGCGTTGATTATTATACGATCGGTCAATATTGTTTATTGACTACTTTATAGCTCAATGACATCAAACCAGAAAGACGAGAAAAAATGTTTAAATCCTTATTAATCAACAAAACAGACGAACGCTATAGTGCGCAACTTGCTGAAATCGCCGACAGTGAGCTGCCGCAGGGGGATGTGGAGGTCAACATTGACTATTCATCCATCAATTACAAAGATGCACTGGCCATTACGGGCCGTGGCCCAATCGTCCGACACTTTCCAATGGTGCCTGGCATTGATTTTGCTGGTACGGTGTCCGCCAGTTCACATCCTGAATATCAGGCCGGAGATAAGGTCCTCCTGACCGGCTGGGGTGTAGGGGAAAAACACTGGGGCGGGCTGTCCGAAAAAGCACGGGTAAAAGGAGACTGGCTGACGCCGCTACCGGCTGGCGCTAACAGCAAACACGTAATGGCAATCGGAACAGCTGGCTTTACCGCGATGCTGTGTGTAGACGCACTCCTGAATCATGGTGTTAAACCTGAAGATGGTCCGATACTTGTTACCGGTGCCAGCGGCGGTGTCGGAAGTATTGCGGCCATGTTTGAATTTCCCCTTTATTTTCTTAAAAAATATCTTCTGGTACTTCTCAT
>OGXH01002661.1_pt1 | contig 12277 bp, 10 predicted proteins | sample 1576241 | NCBI WGS metagenome assembly OGXH01 (sample SAMEA3541529, study PRJEB24748) | human gut metagenome | biome: human gut; feature: human-associated habitat; material: faeces | place: China | collected 2012
GGTAGCCACCTCGCAGTTTCACGATTATTATGATGGAAATGGGTGTTTTACACCGCAGGTGTTTTTCTGCTGCTTTTATTGCAGGGGCTGGCGCTGGATCACATCTCCCTGCTGCACGTGCATCCCTATCTGCCCCCGGTGATGGTGGCGGTCTTAGCTATGTTCGAGGGAGCCTACGGCGGCATGGGCGTGGCGCTGGCCATGGGTCTGCTGTTTGATCTGACCCAGCCGGGGCTGATCCCCTGCTTCCATATTCTGGCATTTTTTCTGGCGGCGCTGGCCGCCGCTGCCGTGGCCAACTACCTCATTACGCCGGGGCTTCTGTGCGCCGTGCTCATGGGGTTGGCGGCGCTGGTCATCACAAATGGGCTGCAAATTCTGCTGATGACGTATCAGCAGGGAGTGGCCTTCTCCGCCGCCTCGTCGCTGGCGGGGCGGGAGATCCTGGTGACACTGCCGCTGACGGTGCTGGTCTATCTTCCCTTCCGCTGGGTGCGCCGGCGGATCTACTCCGAGTGAGTCCCCTGAAAGGAGTGTGCTATGAAATCCTATCTGGCCAAATCCCGGCTGGTGCCGCTGGTATTGATCTTCGGGATGATCCTGCTGATCTTCTGCGGCGTGCTGTACAATACTCAGATCCTCAACGGATCGGACTATAAGGCTCGCTCGCTGGCCAGCAACGCCACCGCTCAGACGGTGGAGGCCTCCCGTGGCATCATCACCGACCGCAACGGCAAGGTGCTGATCTCCAACCGGCTGACCTATACGCTGGTGTTCTCCGACGAGGAATTTGAAAGCGACACGGACTGCAACGACGCCATCTTCCGGCTGTTGGAGCTGTGCCGCAGCAACAACGTCAAGTGGACGGACACCCTGCCGGTGAGCAAGGAGCCGCCCTTTACCTACACCACCCCCACCGACGAGGGTGCCTTCCGGAAATATCTGGAGTCGGAGGATCTGCCCGCCATCACGGTGGGTACCCTGCGGCCCACTCAGGAGGCCCCGCTGTTCATGGCCCAGCTGAGAAAGCTCTATGGCGTGGCGGACAGCTACTCCGACACCGACGCACGGGCTATCATCGGCGTGCGCTACCAACTGGCCCTGCGGGACATCGTGGGGGGCAAGTATACCTTTGCCAGCGATGTGTCGGTGGAGCTCATCAATCAGGTGGTGGACGGCCGCTATGCCGGTGTCACCACCGGCACGGCCTCAGCCCGTGTGTATGACACTACCTACGCCGCCCATGTGCTGGGGCGGCTGAGTCCCATCTATCAGGAGGACTGGGTGGGCGATCCGGACAACGGCATCGTGGGATACCGGGACAAGGGGTATTCCATGGACGCTCTGGTGGGCGAGAGGGGCGTGGAGAAGGCCTTCGAGGAGTATCTCCACGGCGAGAACGGCACCAAACTCATTACCACCACCTCCGATGGCCAGATCACCGGTGAGTTCTACACCAAGGAACCCAAGCCCGGCAACACCGTGGCTCTGACGCTGGACATCGACCTGCAGGAGGACGTGGAAAAAGCCCTCAGCAAGACCATCGGTGACATGACCGAGAAGGACGGCATCCGCCGTGGCGGCGCCGCCGTGGTGGTGGGCGTGGGCAGCGGCGAGGTGCTGGCGCTGGCCTCCTACCCCACCTATGACATCAGCAAGTGGGATGAAATTTATGACACGCTGGCCTCCGACGACAAGGGAGCTCCCCTGTTCAACCGGGCCATTGGCGGCACCTACGCCCCCGGCTCCACCTTCAAGCCCTGCACGGCGGTGGCGGCGCTGGAATCCGGTGTCATCACCCCCTCTACCACCATTCTGGACCGGGGCATCTACGACTACTACTCCTCCCCCCAGCCCCGGTGCTGGATCTACAGCTCCTACGGCTCCACCCACGGGCGGGTGGACGTGTCGGAGGCCATCACCGTGTCCTGCAACTACTTCTTCTATGAGGTGGGCCGTCTGACGGGCATTAAGACGCTGGACGACTATGCCACCCAGTTCGGTCTGGGGCAGTACACCGGCATCGAGATCGGCGGCCCCAACAGCGCCGAGGCCAAGGGCGCTCTGGCCTCCCCGGAGTACGCCGAGGCCAACGATCTGGAGTGGTCCGACGGTCAGACCCTGACCGCCGCCATCGGCCAGAGCTATAACCTGTTTACGCCGCTGCAGCTGGCCAACTACATCGCCACGCTGGTAGGCAACGGTGAGCACTATGCGGCCCACCTGCTGAAAAACGTCAAGACCTATAACAACTCCGCCGTGGTCTATGCCTACGACAAGGACCCCGTCAACGTGGTGGAGATGCAGGACAGCACGGTGGAGGCCATCAAGACCGGTATGCACGATCTGACCACCGGGAGCCTGTCCACCTACTTTTCCAAGTGCGTGGTGTCCGCCGGTGCCAAGACCGGTACGGCGGAGACCGGCGTCACCGATGCCAACAACGGTACCTTCGTGTGCTTTGCCCCCTATGACGATCCCCAGATCGCCGTGGCGGTGGTCATCGAAAAGGGCGGCGCCGGTGCGGCTCTGGCGGAGACGGCGGTGGATATCCTCAACGCCTACTTCAGTCGGGAGGAGATCGGCACCGCCATCATCGGCGAAAATACTCTGTTAAACTGAGAGGTCCCTGTTCATGTCTGTTTGGTTCGATTCTCGTGATGTTCGATATAAGGATCCCTTCGGCGCCGTGTCCTGCGGCGCCGAGGTGCGTTTTGCTCTGGGGGCCGATGAGCCGCTGGAGGCGTGCTGCCTGCTGGTACGGCAGGAATTTGCCGGGCTGGAGCAGGAGGTTCCCCTCTCCCCCTCCGGCGATGGCTGGAGCGGTGTGCTGACGGCACCGGTGGAGCCGGAGCTGATCTGGTACGCCTTCCGGGTGCGGCGGCCCGACGGCTCCCTCCTCTGGCTGGGACGCAATGGCTGCGGCGGTGAGGCGGACCGTCAGCGATGGCAGCTGACGGTGTATGAGCCCACCCATACCCCCGACTGGTTCGGCCGGGGGGTGACGTATCAGATCTTTCCCGACCGGTTCTGCCGGTTGGCGGTGCCGGACGGCCACGGCATGGTGGGGCAGCGACTGGTGCATCAGCGTTGGGACGACACCCCCCAATGGCAGCCCGATAAAGCGGGCGAAATTCGCAACAACGACTACTTCGGCGGAAGCCTGCTGGGAATTATTTCCAAGCTGGACTATTTGCAGAGTCTCTCCGTCTCCACGCTGTATCTGTGTCCCATTTTCGAGGCGGACAGCAATCACCGCTACAACACCGCCGATTACCGCCGCATCGACCCCATGCTGGGAACGGAGGAGGACTTCCGGCAGCTGTGCCGGGAGGCCCACCGGCGGGGCATCCGGGTGCTGCTGGACGGCGTATTCAACCACACCGGCAGCAACAGCCGCTACTTCAACGCCGAAGGCTTCTACCCGGAGCTGGGGGCGGCCCAGAGTCAAGATTCCCCCTATTTCGACTGGTACAGCTTCCATCCGTGGCCTACGGACTACGATGCGTGGTGGGGCGTAAGGACTCTGCCGGCGGTGAACGAGGAGGCGCCCTCCTATCGGGACTTCATCGTGCGGAGTCAGGACTCCGTGGTGCGGCACTGGCTGCGGCAAGGGGCCGACGGCTGGCGACTGGATGTGGCGGACGAGCTGCCCGATGACTTCATCGCTGAAATTCGACAGGCCATGGAGTCCGAGAAGCCAGACAGCTTCCTGCTGGGTGAGGTGTGGGAGGACGGCAGCAACAAGATCGCCTACTCCCATCGGCGGAGGTATCTGCTGGGCCGGGAGACCCACGGGCTTATGAACTACCCCTTCCGCACGGCTGCGCTGGCTTGGCTGCGTGGCGGTGATGCGTCGGACTTCCGCCGGGACATGGAGGAGATCCGGGAGAACTATCCGCCTGCGGCCTTTTACAGCGGGTTGAACATCTTGGGTACCCACGACACGCCCCGGCTGCTGACCATGCTGGGAGCGGCCCGGACACCGGAGAGCAAGGACGACCGGGCGACGTACCGCCTCAGCCCGGAGGAACTGGACATGGGGCTGGCCCGGCTGCGGCTGGGCGCTTTGCTGCTGTACAGCTTCCCCGGCTCCCCCACGGTGTTCTACGGCGACGAGGCCGGGATGCAGGGCTTCGAGGATCCCCTGAACCGTGGCACCTACCCGTGGGGGCAGGAGGACTCGTCGCTGTTGGTGTACTTCTGTCAGCTGGGTACTCTGCGGAAGCAGCGGTTATCCCTGCAGTGCGGAGATATCAGCTATCTCTACGCCGTGGGCGGTGGGCTGGTGCTGCGGCGTCAGTCCGGGGACGAGGTGACGGTGGCGGCCATGAACGCTGGGATGCAGCCGCTGGAGCTGTCCATTCCCTGGGCGGGAGCGCTGGCCAAGGACGCCATGACAGGGCAGCAGTTCTTTGCTCGGAACGGGATGCTGCGGCTGACCCTCCCCCCCGTGGGCGGCGTTCTGCTGGTGTAATTGTTTCACGTGAAACAATTACCGGAGACAAGTGCATTAGAAAAAAGAGATGTTTCACGTGAAACATCTCTTTTTTTGCAAAGTATGCTCCTTCCCTATTGAAAAAAATTGTGACAGTTGATATAATATTCTCATATTAGAGAACTCTAAGAGTGACGGGGGTTGCGTATGGCGAAAATCGTTGCGATCGTAAATCAGAAGGGCGGCGTGGGCAAGACCACCTCCTGCGTGAATCTGGCGGCTGCCCTGAAAGCCGCCGGGCAGCGCATCCTGTTGTGCGACTTTGACCCGCAGGCCAACGCCACCTCCGGTATGGGCGTGGACAAGACCGTATCCAACGGCATCTATGACGTGCTCATCAACAGCGTGGAGACGGAAAAGGCCATCGTCCGCACCTCCTATGGTGACGTGCTGCCCAGCAGCAAGGCACTGGCCGGAGCCAGTGTGGAGATGATCGACCTGCCGGAGCGGCAGTTTCGGCTGCGGATGGCGCTGGAGCAGGTGCGGGACAACTACGACTACGTGTTCATCGACTGCCCCCCGTCGCTGGAACTACTGACCTTGAACGCTCTGTGTGCGGCGGATTCCCTGCTGGTACCTTTGCAGGGGGAATACTATGCGCTGGAGGGGCTGTCCGACCTGATGAACACCGTGCGGCTGGTGCGGCGGAGCCTGAACCCCAAGCTGGAGATCGAGGGTGTGCTGCTGACTATGTTCGACGGGCGCACCAATCTGGCCATTCAGGTGGCTCAAGAGGTGAAGCGCTTCTTCCCCGGCAAGGTCTACGCCACGGTGATCCCCCGGAATGTGCGGCTTTCGGAGGCGCCCAGCCACGGAAAGCCCATCACCTCCTATGACCGCAGCTGCCGTGGGGCTGAGGCCTATGTGCAGCTGGCGCAGGAGTTTTTGAAGAGAAACAACGGATGAAAGGAGCGATCCCATGGCGAATCCATCCAAGGGCTTAGGTCGGGGACTGGCCGCCCTGCTGGGGGACGACGTGATGACCCCCGAAGAGGAGAAAACCAGCCTGTACCTGCCCATTTCCCAAGTAGAGAGTTGCGCTTCCCAGCCACGGAAGCAATTTGACCCGGACGCTCTGGCCGATCTGGCGGACTCCATCCGGGAACATGGTATCATTCAGCCTCTGACGGTGCGAAAGCTGCAGTCAGGGTACTATCAAATCATCGCCGGCGAACGGCGCTGGCGGGCCGCCCGGATAGCGGGTCTGTCGGAGGTGCCGGCTATCGTCATCGAGGCCGACGACCGCAAGGCCATGGAGCTGGCCATGATCGAGAACCTCCAGCGGGAGGATCTGAACCCCATGGAGGAGGCTGAGGGCTACCAGACGCTGATGCAGCAGTACAACATGACCCAGGAGGAAACAGCCCAGCGGGTGGGCAAGTCCCGGTCCGCCGTAGCCAACGCCATGCGCCTGCTGAAGCTGTGTCCCCCCGTGCGGGCCATGGTGGAGGACGGGCGGCTCTCCAGCGGACACGCCAGAGCTATTCTCCCCCTCTCCCCTGCCATGCAGGAGTCGGCAGCCAACACCATCATCAAGGACGAGCTGTCGGTGCGGCAGACAGAGCAGCTGGTGAAGAAGCTGACGGCTCCCCCCAAGCCGGAGCAGCCGGAACCGGATGGGCTCTCCGTCAATTATGCCAAGGAGGCCGCCAAGGAACTGGGTAGCCGTCTGGGCCGGGGCTGCCGCATCGTTACCGGCCGGAAAAAGGGCCGCATCGAACTGGAATACTACGGGGTGGAGGATCTGAATCAGCTGCTGGACGCCCTCCACGCCCTGAAAACCAAATAAATGTTTCACGTGAAACACAGAAAGAGGTCAGACTATGCTTGATATCAAATTTATCCGGGAGAACCCAGATGCCGTAAAGGAGAACATCCGCAAGAAGTTCCAGAATGCCAAGCTGCCGCTGGTGGACGAGGTCATTGCGTTGGATGCCGAGAAGCGAGCCGCCGAGAACGAGGGCAATGATCTGCGGGCCCAGCGCAACAAGCTCTCCAAGCAGGTGGGGATGCTGATGGGACAGGCGAAGAAGGATCCCTCCAAGCTGGAGGAGGCCGAGGCGGTGAAGGCGCAAGTGAAGGCCGACGCCGACCGTCTGGCTCAGCTGGAGGAGATGGAGGAGAAGCTGAGCCAGCAGATCCACCACATCCTGCTGGTGATCCCTCAGATGATCGACCCCTCCGTGCCAATCGGCAAGGACGACAGCTGCAACGTGGAGGTAGAGCGCTTCGGCGAGGCTACGGTGCCAGCCTTCGATATCCCCTACCACACGGACATCATGGAGTGGTTCGACGGTATCGATCTGGACGCTGCGGGCCGGGTGTCCGGCAACGGCTTTTACTATCTCATGGGCGACATTGCCCGACTCCACGAGGCCGTGCTGGCCTATGGCCGGGACTTCATGATCAACAAGGGCTTCACCTACTGCATCCCCCCCTTCATGATCCACGGCAGCGTGGTGGAGGGCGTCATGAGCCAGACGGACATGGATGCCATGATGTATAAGATCGAGGGCGAGGACCTGTACCTCATCGGTACCAGCGAGCACTCCATGATCGGCAAGTTCATCGACCAGATCGTCCCGGTGGAGAGCCTGCCCCAGACCCTGACCTCCTACTCCCCCTGCTTCCGCAAGGAGAAGGGCGCCCACGGCATCGAGGAGCGGGGCATCTACCGCATCCACCAGTTTGAAAAACAGGAGATGATCGTGGTCTGCAAACCGGAGGACTCCAAGGCGTGGTACGAGAAGCTGTGGCGTTACAGCGTGGAGCTGTTCCGCTCTCTGGATATCCCCGTGCGGCAGCTGGAGTGCTGCTCCGGCGATCTGGCGGATCTGAAGTGCAAGTCCTGCGACATCGAGGCCTGGTCTCCCCGGCAGCAGAAGTACTTCGAGGTGTGCTCCTGCTCCAATCTGGGGGATGCGCAGGCTCGCCGCCTGAAGATCCGCTACAAGGACGAGAACGGCCGGATGCAGCTGTGCCACACCCTGAACAACACCTGCGTGGCCCCTCCCCGGATGCTCATCGCCTTTCTGGAGAACAACCTCCAGCCTGACGGCACCGTGCTGATCCCCAAGGTGCTCCAGCCCTACATGGGCGGCTGCGAGAAGCTGGTTCCCAAACGCTGATTATGTAAACTCTCGGAGGATATCCATGAAGAAATTTCTGAGCGAGTTCAAGGAGTTCGCCCTGCGGGGCAACGTGCTGGACATGGCCATCGGCGTGGTCATCGGCGGCGCCTTCGGTAAGATCACCACCTCTCTGGTCAACGACGTCATCATGCCTCTGGTGGGGATGCTCATCGGCGGCATCGATCTGGGCCAGCTGGATATCGTACTGAAGCCCGCTGTTATGAACGGCGACGAGGTGGTCACGGCTGCCGTGACGCTGGGCATCGGCACCTTCCTCACCACCATCATCGACTTCATTCTGGTGGCGCTGGTGATCTTTCTTATGATCAAGGCCATCAACCGCTTCCACAAGAAGAAGGAAGAGGCCCCCGCCCCGGAGGAGCCCAAGGGTCCCACCAGCGAGGAGCTGCTGACGGAGATCCGTGACCTGCTGAAGGAGAAGAACCAGTGACCCCGGAGCAGCTGCTGCGGGAGGGGCTGGCGGTCTACGGGCTGCCGGCGGATGCAGCGGCCATCGAGGGACTGGAGGAGTTCTCCCGGCGGCTGCTGGAGAGGAATCAGGTGATGAACCTGACGGCCATCACCGATCCCTGCGACGTGGCGGCGCTGCACCTGCTGGATTGTGCGTACCTACTGACTGCTGCGGACTTCCGGGGGAAGTCCGTGGTGGATGTGGGGACCGGCGCCGGATTTCCGGGGATGCCCCTGCGGATCCTGGAGCCGAACTTCGACCTGACGCTGCTGGACAGTCTTGGCAAGCGGGTAGATTTCCTTCGGGAGACCGCCGACGCCATGGGACTGCGGCGGGTGCGCTGCGTCCACGCACGGGCGGAGGAGTTCGCCCGGAAGCACCGGGAGCAGTTTGACATCGCCACGTCACGGGCGGTGGCCCAGCTGAATGTACTGTGCGAGTTGACGCTGCCGCTGGTGAAGGTGGGCGGCGTGTTTCTGGCCATGAAATCCGTGGAGAGCGACCCGGAGCTGCAGGAGGCCCGCAGCGCCATCGCCCAGCTGGGCGGCGCTGTGGAGGACGTGACGGACTACACCATTCCGGGAACGGAGGTGACCCACCGGGTCGTCCGCATCCGGAAGGAGCGTCCCACGCCGGCGGGCTTCCCCCGTGCTTTCGCCCGCATCAAGAAAGCGCCCCTGCGATAAAAACGGGATGGAAATGTCCCCGAAGCTGGGATTTAAGAAAATTTTTCTGAAAATTTTCATTTTTTCCTTTTCAAATGACGCAAGGAGGTATAAAATTGGGTAAAATCATAGCAGTCGTCTCCGGCAAGGGCGGCACAGGCAAGACCTCCTTTACAGCCAATGTGGGGCTGGCGCTGGCGGCGCTGGGGTGCCATACCCTGTGTCTGGACTGCGACATCACCCTGCGGAATCTGGATCTGGCGCTGGGGCTCAGCGACCGGGCTCTGATGGACTTCACCGACGTCATCGCCGGGCGATGTACGCTGGAGGATGCCGTGGTGCAGCACCCCAAGTATCCCAAGCTGCACCTGCTGACAGCCCCCCTGTCGGCCCGGCCCATGCCCATTGCACCGGAGCAGATGAAAGCGCTGCTGGACCGCATCCGGCAGACCTACGACTACTGCCTGATCGACGCCCCGGCGGGGCTGGGGATGGGTTTCCATCTGGCCAGCGACTACGCCGACCGGGCGGTGGTGGTCACCAACACCGACGCCTCCTCCCTGCGGGACGCCCAGCGCACCGTCATGGAGCTGGATCGTCTGGGACGGGGCAACCTTCATCTGGTGGTGGGCCGGGTGGAGAAGAAGCTGCTGCGAAGCCTTCACACCACCATCGACGACGCCATGGACGCAGCGGGTCTGCCGCTGCTGGGCGTGGTACCGGAGGACCGGAACGTCCCCTATGCCCTGAACACCGGCATCCCCTTGCGGGAGTGCAGCAACTACGCCGCAAGGGCTTACGAGAATATTGCACGGCGCATCATGGGGCAGCGTATCCCCCTGATGCGTATCTGAATCCATAGAAGAGAGGAGCGAATAACATGAATATCGCCTTGATCGCCCATGATAACAAAAAGGAACTGATGGCTCAGTTCTGCACCGCCTACTGCGGGATTTTGGCTCAGCATACCCTGTGCGCCACCGCCACCACCGGCCAGATCATCTCCGACGCCACGGGGCTGACCATCCACCGGTTCCTGTCCTTCTCCCACGGCGGCGGCCAGCAGATCGCTGCCCGCATCGCCTACAACGAGATCGATCTGGTGCTGTGCTTCGACGATCCCCGCAACAAGACCCCCAACGAGGACATCGCCAACATCTATCGCCTGTGCGACCAGAACAACATCCCCTATGCCAGCAATCTGGCCTCGGCAGAGATGCTGGTGCTGGGTCTGGCCCGCGGCGATCTGGATTGGCGCAACATCGTCAATCCCAAAACCAAGCCCTTTACCGCTTGACATTTCCTTGCATATCCCCTACAATAGATTGCGTTCAAACCGCTATGACGGAGCATGAGTAGCCTGTCCCTGCCGGTGAAGAGAGGTGCGCCACGGCTGCAAGCGCACTGCGGCACACAGCGTGAAGGACGGCTTCACCAGCGGAGATGGAGACATCTGCGGCCGCTCCCCGCAACAGGAGCCTGAAAGGGCCTTACGGCCGAAATTGGGTGGCACCACGAAGCGTTTTCAGGCGCTCTCGTCCCAATCCCGGGACGAGAGCGTCTACTTTTTTCAGAGAAAAAAGTAGACCAAAAAGCTTTATGCGAAGCTTCGCTTCGCCTCTGGAGATTTTATCCACCGGATGAAAGTGCCCAGCCCCCAGGCAGATCTCCCCAGCGCTTCTTTGTTTCCTTTCTGTGCGAGCAGAAAGGCACGCCCGCCCTTCCGCCCCGCAGGGCGGAACTCTTCCAGAAAGAACCCCCAAAGAAAGGATTTTGATACCCATGAGTAAAGTACAGCCCCGCACCCTGTCCGGCTTTATGGAGCTGCTCCCCGCCCGGCAGGCCCAGTTTGACCGGATGGTGGAGATCCTCCGCCGTACCTACGGTCTCTACGGCTTCACCCCCCTGGACACCCCCCTCATCGAGGCCAGCGAGGTCCTGCTGGCCAAGGGCGGCGGTGAGACGGAGAAACAGATCTACCGCTTTATGAAGGGGGACACCGACCTGTCCCTCCGCTTCGATCTGACCGTGCCCCTGGCCAAGTATGTGGCCCAGAATTACGGCCACCTCACCTTCCCCTTCCGCCGCTTCCAGATCGGCAAGGTCTACCGGGGCGAGCGGGCCCAGCGGGGCCGCTTCCGGGAGTTCTATCAGGCGGACATCGACGTCATCGGGGACGGAAAGCTGGACATCTCCAACGAGGCGGAGATCCCCTCCATCATCTACAAGGCCTTCACCGCCTTGGGTCTGAAGCGCTTCCAGATCCGGGTCAACAACCGGAAGATCCTGAACGGCTTCTATTCCATGCTGGGGCTGACGGAGCAGTCCGGCGACGTGATGCGCACGGTGGACAAGCTGGACAAGATCGGCCCCGACAAAGTCCGGGAGCTGCTGATTGAGGGCGGCGTGGCCGCCGAAAAGGCGGAGGAGATCCTGAAGTTCATCGCCATCACCGGCTCCAACCAGGAGGTGCTCACCGCCCTGGAGGGCTACCGGGGCCGCAGCGAGGTGTTTGACGCCGGCCTGGACGAGCTGAACACCGTGGTGAAATATCTGGCCTCCTTCGGTGTGTCGGAGACCCATTTTGCCGTGGATCTGACCATCGCCCGGGGTCTTGATTACTACACCGGCACCGTGTATGAAACCACCATGCTGGACCATCCGGAGATCGGCTCCATCTGTTCCGGCGGCCGTTATGACAACTTAGCGGAATATTACACGAATAAACAACTCCCTGGAGTGGGCATTTCCATCGGTTTGACCCGCCTGTTCTTCGTTCTGGAGGACCAAGGCTATCTCAACGACGCCCTGAACACCGCCCCCGCCGACGCCCTTATCCTCCCCATGACCGAGGACCTGGCCCCTGCCATCTCCCTGGCCACCCAGCTGCGCCAGGCAGGCATCCGCACCCAGATCCAGGCGGAGCGGAAGAAGTTCAAGCAGAAGCTCTCCTATGCGGACAAGCTCCGCATCCCCTACGCCGTCATCCTGGGAGAGGACGAGATCCGGGAGGGCCTCGCCGCCGTCAAGGACCTGGCCACCGGGGAGCAGGTGAAGCTTGCTCCCGGCCAGGCTGCCGCCCACATCCTGGCCGGGCTGGACAGGCTGAACCAGGGGACGCCGATCCTGGACAGGGTGTAAGTCTGATTTCCCATCCACGCTTTGGCTGTGCAGGAGCCGATATCCCCACCGGGCCGTCCCACGCCGTATAGATGGAATTCCCGGGCCAGCCGTCTCTGATATAGAAAGAGAAAAGCTCATGAAGAAAAATGCCAAACGCTTTTTACTGCTTTTAATCGTTTGTCTTTTGGTTTGGACGGTATTTCCCCGGCCCTTTGCCTGGATCATTCCTCAGCGGATGGTAAATGTCTCAGGAGAAAGACCGGAAATCTGCGCCGAGACAGAATTCACCGCTTCTCTCAGCTTTGGCATTGACCAAGAAGTCTTGGATGCCTTTTATGATCTCCATAGTGAGATGGAAGGCGTCCGGTTCCTGGCCGATCCCCTCACC
>OGXH01002666.1_pt1 | contig 12273 bp, 9 predicted proteins | sample 1576241 | NCBI WGS metagenome assembly OGXH01 (sample SAMEA3541529, study PRJEB24748) | human gut metagenome | biome: human gut; feature: human-associated habitat; material: faeces | place: China | collected 2012
AATACACAGGAATTATACAAGGTGTACTCATTGCACTTCCAGTACGGTGAAATGGAACGTGCCGTCCGAGACGGTCTCGCCTGCGGCAGGGATGTGTCCCAGGAGTTCCATGACCCAGCCGCCGATGGTAGTGCATTCCGTCTCCGGCACTTTCGCCGGGGCATCTTTCTTGTCCAGTGCGGAACACAGGTCGCTGACGCTGAACGAACCGACCACCGTGTAGGTGTGGGGTGCTGTTTTCTGGAATTCATGCACTACCTCGTCGCTCTCGTCGTAGATCTCGCCCACCAGCTGTTCGATGATGTCTTCCAGGGTGACCATGCCCTTTGTGCCGCCGTACTGGTCTACCACAATGGCAAGGTGTGTCTTGGCGTGCTGCATATCCCGGAGAATGTCGCTGATGCGCTTGGTGTCCGGCACGTAGATCACATTCTGGGTGATCTCTGCCAGCGTCTGAAACTCGCCGCACAGGAGCCGGAAAAAGTCCTTGTTGGTAATCATGCCAATGATGTTGTCCATGTCCTTTTCGTATACCGGAAATCGGGAAAAGTGATTGTTCAGAAACATCTGCTTTGTCTCTTCGATGGTGGCATCCGACGACAGGGCGACCATCCGGACACGTGGAATCAGTATCTCGCTGACGGAGGTCTCATCAAATTGCAGGGCGGAGATCACCAGATCGCTTTCCTGTTCTTCCAGGACGCCCTCTTCCTCGATCTCGTCAATGATGTATTTCAGCTCGTCCTCCGTGACGCTGGGCGCATCCTCCTTGGCAGTGAATGCCCGGGAAAGTACGCCGAACAGCAGTACGAAAGGCGTCATCAGCAGAGTAAACTTGGATAGGATGCCACCCAGCGCCAGCGCCAGCTTGTCCGCATGGGACTTGGCGTAGGACTTCGGCAGCACTTCACCAAAGGTCAGCACCAGAACGGTCATGACGATGGTGGAAATGGCTGCGCCGGCAGAGCCGAAGTGGGCGGTGAAGAAGATCGTTGCCAGCGAGGATGCGCCGATGTTTACCACGTTGTTGCCCACCAGAATGGCGGTCAGCGCCTGTTCATAGCGGTTGGCGATATCCAGTGCCTTTTCGGCACGTTTGTCCCCGGAATCCGCCATGTGCTTTAGCCGTATCTTGTTGACACAGGCGAAAGCTGTTTCCGTGCTGGAAAACAATGCAGAAAAGGCGACGAGAATCAGTATCGGTATGACGTAAACCAAAATAATAGTTCCTCCCAATGGAATCGAAATTTTAGGGCGACACCGCACAAAGCCGTCAGTCAGGCTTTATGCAGCGGTTCCTTTCTACTGCGGTGCAGTACTATCTTATCCATCATACCATAAAATACAGAAAGAATCAAGAGGAACTGTCGAAATGAATCAAAAAAGAGGTTATTTTTATGTTAAAAGCAATTCACTGGATCATTGACCATATGCCGAAACCCATTCAAAAATTGTGGTATTCCCACGAATCCGTGTGGATGTACATTCTGGTGGGCGGACTGACCACCATTGTTTCTCTGATCTTTCAGATGCTGCCCACGGCGCTGTTTACCCGGATGCACATGGCAAACTGGCTGAACACCGGGCTTTCCACCACCATTTCGTGGATCTTCGCCGTGACCTTTGCCTTTTTCACCAACAAGAAGTATGTGTTCCAGAGCGTGACCGATACCCGTGCGGCGTTCTGGCGGGAACTGTATATGTTCTACGGCGCCCGTGCGGTGACCTATTTCCTGGAGCTTGCCATTATGGAAGGCGGCAACCACTTCTTCGCCACCGTCAACGGCGAGATCGTCACATGGCGCTCTCTGGTGGTAAAGGTCGTGGCACAGGTGGTGATCCTGGTGCTGAACTACATTTTCAGCAAACTGGTCATTTTCAAGAAAAAGGAAAAGACGGAATAACGATGTCTTTTTTGTATAATCCCCGGCGTCTCTGCGCATACTGTCCTTGTGACAGATATGATTGGCAGCACTGCACAGGCTCTGTGTGATGCTGTCATGCAAAGGAGGCGCTTTTTTCATGAGTGTGGTTCTGATCCGTTCGCTGATCCTCTACATTGTGGTGATCTTCGGCGTGCGCCTGATGGGCAAGCGTCAGCTGGGGGAACTGCAGCCCTCAGAGTTGGTCATCACCATTCTGATCTCCAACATCGCCACCCTGCCCCTGGAGGATACCAGCATTCCGCTGATTCTGGGCATCCTGCCCATTCTCACCCTGGTGTGCTTTGAGGTGGTGATCTCCTGGGTGACGCTGAAATCCCTGCGGATGCGGCGCATCATCTCCGGGCGGCCGAAGATCATCGTCCGAAACGGTCAGATCGAACAGGCGACCATGCGTGACCTGCGGCTGTCGGTGGATGATCTGATGACGGCGCTTCGCCAGCAGCAGGTGTTCGACATCAGCCAGGTGCAGTTCGCCGTGATGGAAACCACGGGAACAGTCTCCGTCTACCTCAAGGCGGCGTGTCAGCCGCTGACGCCGGAGGACGTTGCACTGAAAAAAGCAGCCCAGGATCCTCCGGTGGCTGTGATACAGGACGGCTGTGTCATGAACAAATCCCTGGCGATGCTGGGGAAAAACCAGGCGTGGCTGGAACAAAAGCTGGCGGAGCATCGGCTCAGAGAAAGCGAGGTGTTCCTCATGCTCAGTGATGCCGACGGAAAATGTACCGTGATACCGAAGAAACAGGGGGATGCCGCATGAATCGTGTCAGACTTGGCATAGCAGTGCTGCTGGCGCTGGTACTGCTCAGCAGTGCATCGGCGTGGCTGGTACGCTCGGAGACCAGCCGCCTGCTGAACGACCTGGACCAGCTCCGGGAGACTGTCCTGCAATCTCCCGAACAGGCAGAGCAGGCGTTTCAGCAGTTCCACGACCAGTGGGAAAAGTCCGAACGCCGCCTCAATCTGGTGGTGTGGCGGGACAAGGTGGTGCAGATCGACGTGACCGTTGCCCATCTGACCCCAATGCTGGGCGCAGACTGTGACGAGCTGGACTCCGAACTCTCAGAGGCTCGAATGTGGATCCAGCGGCTGAGCGAAAGTGAGATGCCGTTTTGGTGGAATATCCTATAGACAAGGGAAAGGCATGGTGCGCAGACACCGTGCCTTTTTTGCAGGCGGCATCGCTTTTGTTCATGGAAAATTCTGAGAATCTCCGTATCGCTTTCGACTTTTCTGTGTTATAATAAATAATATAGTATGATACTATGTCGTATTATACTGTAAAATGGTAACAAAAAGCAATGAAGGGAGCGAATGAAATTGGGTAAAATGAAAAAAATCCTGGCGGCTCTGACAGCAGGGGTACTGTGTATGGGTGCAGTGCCGCTGTCTGCGGCGAGTCTGCCGGAGGCGGTGCTTTCGGTGAGTGCTGCGGAGAGTACATACGAAAATCTGACCTATACGACAGAGGAGGACGGCACAGTCACCATTACCGGCTGTTCTGCGGATGTCTCCGGTGATGTGGAACTTCCGGCGGAGATCGGCGGAAAATCCGTCACCCGGATCGGGGACAGCGCATTCCAGGGCAACACCGCCATTACAGGCGTTTCCGTGCCGGACAGCGTCACCAGTATCGGCGATTCTGCCTTTGCCGGCTGTACCGCTCTCACGCATATTGACCTGCCCCAGACGATGACATCGTTCGGCAGGGAAGTGTTCAACACCTGTACCTCGCTGGAGAAGATCACCATTCCAGAGGGCATCACATCTCTGCCGGCGATGGCGGATACCGAAATGGCAGACAGCTGGTACGGTTTCCTTGCGTTCTGCACCTCACTGAAAGAAGTGCAGCTGCCATCTACCTTGAAAACCATTGACGAGGCGGCATTCTACAGCTGTACCGCTCTGGAGTCTCTCCAGATCCCGGAGGGTGTCACGGAGATCAAGGACTATGCGTTCGGCGGCTGTGAGGGACTGACCAGTCTACAGCTGCCGGACAGCGTCACCCGGGTGGGCAACTGCGCATTTCTCTCCTGTACCCAGCTGACGACAGTTACGTTTCCGGCGCAGATGACTTCTATGGGCAAGACGGTTTTCAACAGCTGTACCGCTCTGGAAACCATTGCGATCCCGGAGGGCATCACGTCGCTGGCGGCGCAGTATTATCCGGACGATGATTCCTATTCCGGCTTTTTCCTGGGCTGTACCTCGCTGAAAGAGGTCAAGTTGCCGTCCACTCTGGAAGTCATTGACGGCGCAGCGTTCTATAACTGCTACGCCCTGGAAACGGTGGACATCCCGGACAGCGTCACCCAGATCGGCGCTTTTGCCTTTGCCCACTGCACCAGCCTGCAAAGCTGCACCATGCCCAGCCAGGTCACTTCCATTGGGAATGAGGCTTTCAACAGCTGCACCAGTCTGACGGAAATGGTTATTCCGGAGGGTGTCACGGAGATCGCAGACTATGCGTTCTACAACTGCGAGAACTTGCAAAGCGTCACCATTCCGGAGAGCGTCACCAGCATTGGCAATTCCGCTTTTTCCAACTGCACCAGCCTGGCGGCAGTCACCATTCCGGAGAACGTCACTCATATCGGCGGTTCTGCGTTCAGCAACTGCACTGCGCTGAAAACGCTTCACATCCCGGACAGCGTCACCGAGATCGGCACCTGGGCATTTTCCGTCTGCACTTCTCTGACCGAAGTGACCGGTATGAACGGCATCACCCGGCTGGAAAGCGGCGTTTTCAACAACTGCACCAACCTGCAAAGCATCACCATCCCGGCAGGCGTCACCAGCATCGGCAGTTCTGCCTTTGCGTACTGTGATGCACTCACTGCCATTGTGATTTCGGACGGCGTGACCGAGATCGGCGACCGTGCCTTTAACGGCTGCACCAGCTTGAAGAAGATTTCCATTCCGGAGAGCGTGGAGACCATCGGTGAAAAGGCGTTCCAGGACACGCCCTGGCTGACGCTGAAACAGGAGGGCAGCACACTGGTCATCATCAACAACAAGCTGGTGGACGGCGCCAACTGTTCCGGAAACATCATCATTCCCAACGGCGTGACCAGCATTGAAAGCTCCGCCTTTGCGGACTGCACCGGGCTGACTGGCATCACCATCCCGGACGGCGTGACCAGTATCGGCAATTCTGCCTTTTCCGGCTGTGACAATCTGGTCAGCGTCACCATTCCGGAGAGCGTTACCGTCATCGGCAACAGCGCTTTCGCCAACTGCACCAGTCTGAAATCGGTCAGCCTGCCGAAACAGCTGAAAAAGCTGGAAAACTGGACGTTTATCGGCTGCACCAAGCTGACGGAAGTCACCATTCCGGACGGCGTAGCAGACATCGGCATCCAGGCGTTCTATAACTGCTCCAATCTGAAAACCATTTCCATTCCGAAGAGCGTCACCGCCATCCGGGAAAATGCCTTTCAAAATACCGCCTGGATGGAGGCGAAGAAGGCAGAAAATCCCATGGTCATTGTGAATGCCATCCTGCTGAACGGCGAGGGCTGTTCCGGCAATGTGACGATCCCGAACACGGTGAAGATCGTCAGCGGTTCTGCCTTTTTCGGCTGCACGGAGCTGACCGGCGTTGTGATCCCGGACAGCGTCACCATTATCGGCGACTCCGCCTTTTCCAGCTGCCCGAAACTGACCAGCGTATCCGTTCCGGACAGTGTGACCAGCCTGGGCGGCAGCGTCTTTTCCGGCTGTTCAGCGCTGACGAAAGCGGTTGTTCCGGCAGGCATCACAGAGATCGGCGAGTACCTGTTCTGGGGCTGTACCAGCCTGGAAAAGGTACAGCTCCCGGAGGGCATCACCAGCGTGGGCGAATACGCCTTTGACCAGTGCGATGCGCTGACGGACGTATATTTCGGCGGCACCCAGGAGGCGTGGGACATGGTCTCGGTGGGATTCTGCAACGACACTCTGACCGGCGCAGTCCTGCACTATGGGGAAAGTCTCCCTGTAGAAAATCCGTCCTACCCCAAGGGCGACCTGGACAATGACGGCAAGATCGACACCAGCGACATCTTCGCCGCAATGGTCTACGTGGCATATAAGGGCGCAGGTCTGGACAGCGGCACAACGCCCGAACAGATCGCCGCCGCAGACATCGACGGAGACGGAAAGGTAGACTCCACCGACATCTACTATATGCTTTACTACGTGGCACTGCACGGCGCAGGGCAGAAGGTAAGCTGGGAAGATGTGATTTCGTAATCACGAAAATCTTTTCAAGGTAGGCTTATTGTTGTTCATTTTGTCCCCCTTGAAAAGGGGGATGTCCCGAAGGGACAGGGGGATTAGAACAATCAACCGCCCGCATCGGAAACCACATCCGGTGCGGGCGATTTTTGCGTAACTGTTTCAAAGAATCCGTCACATTCACAGAAAATTCCGAAAAAGTTGTTTATTTTTTTTTTTTTTTTTGCGTTATAATAGACACTGTTACAATCTATCATGGAAAATTGTACTTTTGTGCAATGACAATTTTGTGAAGGGAGTCTATTGGAATGAAGAAGATGAAGAAACTTTTGGCAGTTTTGACGGCTGGGGTAATGTGTGCCGGAATGACGGCAGGCGCATATGTAACGGCGCAGGAGTTCCCGGCGGTGTCGGATGCTGCAGAAAGTACCGTTATGGTGCAGGATGATGGGGAAACAAAGGTCGAGGGAGACTTTTCGTATCGTGTCCAGGAGGATGGAATGATTGAGATTTTGAAGTACCTTGGTACAAGCGGAGTCGTTAAAGTTCCCGATACAGTCGAAGGTATGGAAGTAACACGTATTGGCGATGAGGCATTTTGTTATAGTACGGTTGAAACAATTACAATTCCAGATTCTATTACAAGCATAGGTCAAAGTGCTTTCTACTCGTCGGGATTGTGGGAGAATTGTAGTACAACGGAAGTTTATGTTGGCAATTGGTTAGTTGGATTAAAAAGTAGTAATAGCATAATAGATGATTTGGTAATTGCAGATGGTACAGTTGGTATTGCAGATTATGTATCAAGATATTCTGCATATAATTATGCTAAAGTAAATTCGGTGAAGATACCAGAGGGCGTTAAATATATTGGTGTACGTGCCTTTTTGGGGTGCAAACGTTTGAATAGTGTTACATTGCCGGATACATTGATTAGTATTGGAATGGGCGCTTTTCAAGAATCTGGCTTATCATCTATCATTATTCCAGATGGCATAACATCAATTCCGGATTATACCTTCTGTGGATGCAGTTCATTACTAGATGTAAAAATGCCTGACTCTATTACAAACATCGGAAAATATGCGTTCCTTGATACAGCATTGCTGTCAAATCAAAGCACAGATATGAAGTATGTGGGAAACTGGCTGGTACAAGGTTCTTATGGAGAAAATAAATTGAAAGAAGGTACTGTTGGTATCGCAGACAGAGCATTTAATAATGGCATTTATTCAGTGAGTGTAAGCGGTATCACAATGGTAAGTTCCTTGAAATACATTGGCGCAGAGGCGTTTTATGATTGTGAGTCGCTGAAAGAAGTTACCCTGCCAAAAAGCATCGTTTCTATGGGGAACGGCGTGTTTCAGAACTGCTCCGGATTGGAAACTGTGAAATTCCGCAGCATGGAATTTTCGGAAATACCGGATGATACATTCTCCGGCTGTACCAGCTTAAACAAAATCACCCTGTCCGACACCACCACACGCATCGGCAAAAGAGCCTTTGAAAACTGCTCTTCGCTTGCCAACATCACCATCCCGGAGACCGTCACGCAAATTGACGATGCGGCGTTTGCCGGATGCCGGATTCTGACGAATTTCACCATGCCCGAGTCGGTTGCAGAAGTGGGCGGCGGCGTGTTCTATGACTGCGCCGGTCTGGTCAGCATCAAGCTTTCGGACAACCTGGCGGCACTGCCCTATTATTCTTACATTGACAGCAATAGCCAGGCAAACACAAAGGGATTTTTCGAGGGCTGCACCAGTCTGAAAGCCATCGCTCTTCCGGAAAATCTCACCCAGGTGGATATGTACGCATTCCAGAACTGTATGGCGCTGGAAAACGTGGGACTGCCCCAGGGACTGACTGCCATTCGGGATGCCGCTTTCAACAACTGTGTTGGCATCACGGACGTTTACTTCGGCGGTTCGGAAGAGGCGTGGAACAGCGTGGATATCGAGTCCTATAACGACGCTGTAGAGGATGCGGCAATGCACTATAACAGCGTATACGAAGACCCGGCAACCACGACGACCACTACTGCCGAGACGACAACAACTACCACTGAAACAACCACCACGACTGAAACCACCACAGCCGAAACCACAACGGAAACCACTGCCACCGAGACAACCACCGAAACTTCAACAGAAACCACGGTCACCACCGTCACAGTGACTACGACCACCACGACGACCACCGAACCGGAGACTCCGTCATACCCCAAGGGTGACCTGGACAACGACGGCAAGATCGACACCAGCGACATCTTCGCCGCAATGGTCTACGTGGCATATAAGGGCGCAGGTCTGGACAGCGGCACAACGCCCGAACAGATCGCCGCCGCAGACATCGACGGAGACGGAAAGGTAGACTCCACCGACATCTACTATATGCTTTACTACGTGGCACTGCACGGCGCAGGGCAGAAGGTAAGCTGGGATTACGTGATTTCGTAACCGGCAAAAACCAAATACCGCAAAAAAAGCGCATCCGGCGAAAGTCAGATGCGCTTTTGTATGTTCGGCTCAGAACTCCTTGATGGCGGCTTTCGCCTTGTTCACGATGTTCTTGTCGTTTTCATAGGTGAGGATGGTGGACGCATAGCCGATGTCCACCCAGCGGATCTCGGCGATCTCTTCCTCCTGTGGCACGAAGTCATAGTTTTTGGCACGAGCGATGAAATACACCACCGTTTTCTGCGTGTCACGTTTCGGGAAATAAGACACCGTCTCCCGGAATGTGGGGTCGATCATGACCTCCACCGAGGTCTCTTCCCGGATCTCCCGGATGGCAGTCTCGATCTCTGTTTCGCCGTTTTCCATGTGTCCCTTGGGAAACGACCAGTGACCGCTGTTGATGTGCTTTATCAGCAGGATCTCCGTGTTCCCGTGGGATTTGCGGTAGACGATAGCACCGCAGGACTTTTCATGCTGCATGGGTTTCACCCGACTCCTTTTTCATGTGATGATTTGTTACTTCTAGTATAGCATATTTTTCAGTATTTGTCCATAGTTAATTTTTGCGCCCATGCGGAACAATTTTCATGATAGCCTCCCCTGAAAGGGGTGACTCCCCACGGGGTGGGGAGATGCCCGTAGGGCAGAGGGGACCGCTCAGTACGAGGGGGACCGCCGTTAGGCGGTGGAGAGGTTCTTTCATAAAAATTTTTTTCAGTATAAGTGGAGACCCCTCAGTCAGTGCTACGCACTGCCAGCTCCCCTTTCAGGGGAGCCTTACTTGTCAAACCTCACCATTTTCGCCGGTACGTCACATACACATACGGAATCCCACCGCCGTGGCGCTCCTCTGCGGTTCGTGCAAACTGTCCTGCCGGCAGCGGCGGAAAAAACGTGTCTCCGTGAAAGTCCCCGGCGATCTCCGTGAGGTACAGCGTCTCCGCCAGCGCCATGCCCTCCGCATAAATGCCTGCGCCGCCGCCCAGAAAGACCTGTTCCGTTTCTGCGGCAGCGACAGCGTCCGCCAGGGTGGGAAACGTCCGCAGGTGCGCTCCGGTGAACTGCCTTGTGCGGGAGACGATAAAGTTTTCCCGTCCGGGAAGAGGTACGCCGATTTCTTCATAGGTGCGCCGCCCGAAGATCACCGTCTGTCCCAGGGTCAGCGACCGGAAACGCTGCTGCTCTCCGGGAATGCGCCAGGGAATCCTTCCGTTTTTCCCGATGGCACGGCGCCGGTCGTATGCGGCAATCATGGCGATGCGGCTCACAGGGCAAACAGGCACAGCAGGATGATGAGCGACAGGATCATGGCAAAGCCCATCTGGATGCCGAAAGCGCCCAGGATGAACCAGCCGTTTGTGCCGCCTTCCTGCCGCAGCCGGATGCGCCGCATTTCCGGGGAGACGTCCTCCTGCACCAGCTTGTGTACCCGGCGCAGCACGAAACGGTAATAGATGCGGTTTCCGAAGAGTCCCAGGAGAATACTCAGCACGATCTCAAAGTAGCTGCTTATCATGGCGATGTTGTTCAGCAGGGTCTCGTGAGCGTCCAGCTTTCCGATCATGTTCTGGAGGAACTGGATCACTTCCGGCTGGGCATTCGCCTCACGCAGCATGGGCAGATACTGCTGAAACATCAGTTCCAGCTGGACGATGGACTGGGGAACATGGAGCAGAGACAGCACGCCGATCAGCACCAGCGAAATGCCCCACATCTTCCGGTACGCCAGGTAATACTGGGGGAAGAGCAGGCAGGGAAAGTTCAGCGAAATGCGGTGTCCCTTACTGAACCGCAGGAACTTTGGCAGATAGTACAGGTTGTTCTGCGCTACGAAGTTCGCCACATCTTCCAGCCGTTCGCCGTCCAGGTCTTCCGCCGGGTCCAGTCCGCAGGTCGCATCCTGTGCGCCCATGCGCTGTGCGGTTTCCCGGAGCTGTTCCCGAAAGGTTGCCGGCGGCGTGTCGGATTCCTCTTCCGGCCGTAAAAACGGCTTGCCGCAGTGCGGACAGTGGGTGGCATCCTTTGGACAGCTGGTGCCGCAGTCCGGGCAAATGCGTATCATCTGCGCCTCTTCCTCTGCTTTTTTCTCCGGTTGCCAGCTCTTTCCGGATTCGTGCAGCGGCAGGTTGACGCAGGCGCCGTTTTTCTGCCAGCAGGCACGGTGATACGGCGTACCGCAGTCCGGGCAGACGACGACGTCATCGTTGTCGGTGAATACCTGTCCGCAGACAAAGCACTTTTCTCCCGTGTGTATTCCCATAGGGTATCCCTCTTTTCTAAGGCAGAATGCGGAGCATCGCCTTTTTTGCTCCCTATATTATAACACAGGAGAAAATTTTTTTCAATATCCAAAGAAAATATTTGCATCTTCTCCGATTTTGTAGTATAATAAAAGAGATAGTGATTTTGTCTTTCGAACAAGGAGAAACAATTATGGTATTATTAGATGAACTGCGTGTCACAATGAGTGACTACCGCAAAGACCTGAAAGAACTGTACGAGGTGCTGGGCATTGAAAAGGCACAGGCACGTTATGACGAACTGCAAAAGCAGGTGGCAGACCCGGATTTTTACAGCGATCTGGAGAATTCCCAGAAGGTACTCCAGGAAGTAAAGTCCCTGGAAAACCGCATCAACAAGTATAAGAAGATGGAAGAGACGCTGGATGACATCCTCACCCTCATTGAACTGACCATGGAAGAGGGCGAAGAAGAGTCCAACGCCGAGCTGAACGAAGAGGCAGACAGTTTCGTCAAGGAACTGGAATCGCTGAAACTGGCATCCCTGCTGACCGGCGAATATGACAGCTCCAATGCCATTCTGACATTCCACGCCGGCGCAGGCGGCACAGAGGCGCAGGACTGGGCAGAAATGCTCTACCGGATGTACAACCGCTGGGCAGAGCGCCACAACTTCAAGGCAGAACTGCTGGACTATCTGGACGGCGACGAGGCTGGCTTGAAGAGTGCGTCCATCATGATCTCCGGCGACAACGCCTACGGCTTTTTGAAGTCCGAGTCCGGCGTGCATCGTCTGGTACGTGTGTCTCCGTTTGACTCCTCCGGACGCCGTCACACCTCTTTTGCGGCGCTGGAAGTTATGCCGGAAATCGACGACTCCATGGAAGTGGACATCCGTCCGGAAGATATCAAGATGGATGTCTTCCGTGCCAGCGGCGCCGGCGGACAGCACATCAACAAGACCAGCTCCGCCGTTCGTCTGACCCACCTGCCCACCGGCATCGTGGTATCCTGCCAGACCCAGCGCAGCCAGTACCAGAACAAGGACTATGCGATGAAGATGCTCCGTGCAAAGCTGGTGGAGATCAAGGAACGGGAACACCTGGACAAGATCGCAGACATCAAGGGCGTGCAGAAAGAGATCGCCTGGGGCGCACAGATCCGTTCCTATGTATTCATGCCGTATACCCTGGTCAAGGATCACCGTACCGGTTTTGAAAACGGCAACATCCAGGCAGTTATGGACGGCGACCTGGACGGCTTTATCAACGCCTATCTGAAAGCCCTGTCCAGCGGTACATTGCAGAAGTAAGGTTTGCTTGTGCAGAGGGATACCTCGAAAGAGTTTCCTCTTAAAATGTCTCCTCTTTTAGAGGAGATGCCCGACAGGGCAGAGGAGTTGTCCTGTCC
>OGXH01002670.1_pt1 | contig 12262 bp, 10 predicted proteins | sample 1576241 | NCBI WGS metagenome assembly OGXH01 (sample SAMEA3541529, study PRJEB24748) | human gut metagenome | biome: human gut; feature: human-associated habitat; material: faeces | place: China | collected 2012
TAACGTGAGCCGTATTGTGGAAAATGATATCCGTGAACAGGCTGTCGCGGAAGGACGTTTGGAGGGACGTTTGGAGATCGCCCGTAAACTGAAAGAGAACGGTTTTTCCATTGCGGATATTGTCCGGATTGCCGGACTTTCGCCAGAAGAAATTGATAAGCTGTAACGGCGTGTACGAATTTCTTTATAAAGCAGTGCTCATTCGGGAAAAAGACTTTTTTCAGAATGCTACAGCAAAAAATGATAATGAATGGTGAAGTGATATAAGTATCATGATAAAGCATTGAAAAATGTATGAGCAATAAAATATATCCCATCGGAATCTAGAATTTCGAGAAAATCCGTCAGGACGGTTATTTCTATATTGATAAAACGGCCTGGGTGTACCAGATGGTAAAGACCGGAAGTTACTACTTCCTGAGCCGTCCGCGACGTTTCGGAAAGAGCCTGCTCATCTCTACCTTGGAAGCTTACTTTCAAGGTAAGAAGGAGTTGTTTGAAGGTCTGGCGATGGAGAAGCTGGAAAAGGACTGGATCAGATATCCTGTTCTGCATCTGGATCTGAACATCGAGAAGTATGATACTCCGGAGAGTCTGGATAAGATTTTGCATGATAATCTGGATGCCGAACTGCATGAGTTTGCTGAAGCGAGAGGAGTGTCATACGACAAGCTTTGTGACGATTTGAAAGCATATTATGACGGCTATCACTTTACACATCATTCTATCGGCATGTACAATCCGTTTAGTTTGCTCAATACGTTCAAATATAAGGAATTCGGCAGTTATTGGTTCGAGACGGGTACTCCTACCTATCTGGTGAAACTGCTGAAGAAGCATCATTACGACTTGGAACGGATGGCCCACGAGGAAACGGACTCCCAGGTGCTGAACAGTATAGATTCGGAATCCACCAATCCCATTCCGGTGCTCTATCAGAGCGGATACCTCACTATAAAGGGATATGATGAAGAATTTGGAATGTACCGTTTAGGTTTTCCGAACCGGGAAGTGGAAGAGGGGTTTGTACGTTTCCTGCTCCCTTTTTACGCGAACGTAAATAAGGTGGAATCTCCCTTTGAGATTCAGAAATTTGTCCGTGAGGTGCGTTTCGGTGATTATGACTCCTTCTTCCGCCGTCTGCAAAGTTTCTTTGCGAATACTACCTACGAAGTGATCCGCGAACAGGAACTGCATTACGAGAATGTGCTTTTCATCGTATTCAAGCTTGTCGGCTTCTATACCCAAGTGGAATATCATACGAGCAAAGGACGCATTGACCTTGTCCTGCAGACTGACAAGCTTATCTATGTGATGGAATTCAAGCTGGACGGCACGGCCGAGGAGGCTTTGCAACAGATTCATGACAAGCATTACGCGCTTCCCTTTGCTTCGGACGGAAGCTCTTTTAAATAGGGGTGAACTTCAGTGCTGAAACCCGCAATATCGAAAAGTGAATAGTAGAAGAATGAAATGTAGAAAGGAAACAGAGTCCGAAGAAAAGAGGTGCACACTGCTGCAATATCCGGTGAAACTTGGTACAAGATCCGCGGAATCTTGTACCAAAGTTTTTGTAATCTTGTGGCGGGTGACGGCTAGTTCCTTTGAACATTGTAAAGATAACTTCACGTCCGTGCGGTGTGATCTCTTCTGACCCCTTGGCGGATTGCAGGGAGTTTACGGGGACACGGGGACAGTGGGGACACCCCCTTTTTTCCTCACACACGCATGCGTGTACCTATAAAGGGAGGATAAGTGGGGTGATATATTCCCTTACCGTCCACACTTACCGATACTTCTTATTTGGTGAAACGTTTGAGTCTGATGAGGACGGTGCTTTCGGTTACTCTCCCTGTCGTGCGTTTTTTTTCAGAAGTTCCAGCCGGACATAATCCTGTGGGAAGGCAGGGGAAAGATGATTTTCCCACCTAATTATATCGCGCGTGCGTGTGTGAGAAATTGGGGTCTGTCCCTGCTGTCCCCACTGTCCCTGCTTGGGAGAGCCGGTATGAACTGCCATCTTTAAATTCTCAATTTTTAATCTCCCTCCGTATCAACGTTTCCTCGTTCTACGAGAGGAAACAAGCTCGTACCGGCTCCTTGCCGGAACGTTCCACGCCTTTGCCGGGATGATTTTTCTTATTATCCGCACTGTTGCTGTGGAAATCATAGACCGCTTGTACGTAGTTCATCGCCCCATGGGGATTTTATTGCCGGTGGTGTTTTCCTATGGCGGTGTGGAATTGCTGAGGGTAGGGGAGACTTTCCATAGCCGTACAAAAAAAGCATACGCTTCCATGAACGGGCTGCATAAAGACAGCATCTGCTTTTATGAATATTACTTGAAGATACCGGATTATCGCGTACCGAAGTCCTGCAAGCTGGTGGATTCCGTATGGTCCACGGTGTTTGATGTGTTCGCCTGCTTGTTGGCAGGGGATGACGAGGAAGTTTATTGGTGCTGCGGCCGTCTGGCCGACCGGAGCATCGTGGTGATGGACGGGGCAGGAAGGTATTACCATGTGGTAAAAGGAAAGAGGAAGCGGTACATTGCCGCTAACCTTCCCGAACCCGGTGAGCAGGACTTCGACACGGCTGTAAAGAAGCTGAAAGAGGAAGCCGGACAGCGGGCGGAGGAAACGGACCGGCAGAAGAGAAGGAACGAGGAAGCGAAAAGGCGGAAGAGGCTGGAGGAGATAAGAGATGCCCTTCCGTACCGTATGGGCATGAAATGGGGCTTGAAACTGGGGGAATGTATCATCGTTCCTCCCAAATACAGAAAGATTCTTCCTCCTGTGGGCGTTTATTGTGCTTTTGAAGAGAGTGCCTGCCGGTGGGGGGTGATGGCACTGGACGGGAAAGTGATGGTGGAAGCCCGCTACCAGGAGGTGGATATAGAAAACAACGGCACGGTACACCTGACCGTCATTCCCGGCAAAGTGAAGACCGTCAAACTGTAAGTGTTTCCGGAATGAAACACAAATGACGCGAATGACATAAATTAAAAATCAAGATAAATTTATGCCATTCGCGTCATTTGTGTTCTAAAAAAAAAAGTGAGCATCTGCCTGAGTTTGCACATACATTCAGAAAGGTTTCTATTATTACAGAATTTTTTCCATAATAAGCACCATTTCTTTCTTTTTTCACATTTTTTTTCTGTACTTTTGCGCTCAAATTTAAAAACCATTTTTTATAACCCAATATGGCAAATGTGATTAAATTACACAAAGGCTTGAACATCAACCTGAAAGGGAAACCTGCTCAGGAGTTCTTTGACGTGAAGCAGCCGGACATCTATGCGATAGTGCCCGATGATTTTCATGGCGTGACTCCTAAAGTCGTGGTCAAGGAACAGGAATATGTGACGGCCGGGGGAACATTGTTTGTTGACAAGAACCACCCCGAAGTGAAGTTCGTATCTCCGGTAAGCGGTGTCGTTACCAGCGTGGAGAGAGGCGAACGTCGTAAAGTCTTAAGCATCTCCATTGCAGCTGCAAAGGAGCAAGACTACGAAGAGTTTGGAAAGAAGGATGTTTCGACTCTGACAGGCGAGCAGGTAAAAGCCGCCCTGCTGGAAGCCGGACTTTTTTCATTCATTATCCAGCGCCCCTACATCGTGGTGGCTGATCCGAATGCCAAGCCGAAAGGCATCTTCGTTTCTGCATTTGACACTAACCCATTGGCTGCTGATTTCGAATTTGTTCTGAAAGGCCAGGAAAAAGATTTCCAGACTGGTCTGGACGCACTGGCAAAGATGGCAAAGACGTATCTGAATATCAGCGTAGAGCAGAAGAGCCCTGCACTGACCAACGCCAAAAATGTAACTGTAACTGCCTTCGACGGTCCTAACCCCGCCGGAAACGTAGGCGTTCAGATTAACCACATCAGTCCTATTAACAAAGGCGAAACTGTTTGGACGCTCCGTGCGGAAGAAGTGATCTTCATCGGACGCCTGTTCAACACGGGTCGCGTAGACCTTACCCGTACTATCGCCCTGACCGGTTCGGAAGTGAAGAAACCGGCTTATTGCAAGCTGAAAGTAGGAGCCTTGCTGACAGATATTTTTGCAGGACGTGTGAACGGAGGTAAAAACTTACGCTACATTAACGGTAACGTGCTGACCGGAACTTTGGTGAAACCAAACGGATTCCTGGGTGCGCACGCTACAAGTCTTACTGTGATTCCCGAAGGGGATGACCGGCACGAATTCCTGGGCTTTATCATGCCGCGTACCGATCAGTACAGTGCCAACCGCAGTTATTTCAGTTGGTTGTGCGGTAACAAGGAATATACACTGGATGCCCGTATCAAAGGTGGCGAACGCCACATGATCATGTCCGGCGAGTATGACAAAGTATTCCCGATGAGCATTTTCCCCGAATATTTAATTAAAGCTATCATTGCCGGCGATATTGACCGCATGGAAGCACTTGGTATTTACGAAGTGGCTCCCGAAGACTTCGCTGTATGTGAATTCGTTGACTCTTCCAAATTGGAATTGCAACGCATCGTGCGTCAGGGCTTGGACATGCTTCGCAAGGAAATGTGCTAAATAATTAAAAACTAAGAATTAAAAGTTAATGAAAGCGTTAAGAAATTATCTCGACAAGATAAAGCCAAACTTTGAAGAGGGCGGCAAACTCCACGCGTTTCGTTCGGTGTTCGACGGTTTCGAAACATTCTTGTTCGTACCCAACAGCACTTCGAAAACAGGAGTTCACATTCATGATGCGATTGACAGCAAGCGTATCATGTCAATGGTGGTTATTGCGTTGATACCGGCCCTGTTGTTCGGTATGTACAACGTAGGTTACCAGCACTTCTTGGCTGTAGGCCAGGAGGCAGGTTTCTTTGAAAAGTTCATTTATGGTTTCCTGGCTGTTCTGCCTAAGATTATCGTATCATACGTAGTCGGTCTGGGAATCGAATTTGTGGTGGCACAATGGAAGAACGAAGAAATTCAGGAAGGTTTCCTGGTATCCGGTCTGTTGATCCCGATGATCGTTCCTGTGGAATGTCCGTTGTGGATTCTGGCTGTCGCTACAGCATTCTCTGTTATCTTCGCTAAGGAAGTATTCGGCGGTACAGGTATGAATATCTTCAACCCTGCATTGATTACCCGTGCTTTCTTGTTCTTCGCTTATCCTACCAAAATGTCCGGTGATGCCGTTTGGGTAAGCACTGACAGCATTTTCGGTATCGGTGGCGGACAGGTAGTGGACGGTTTTACCGGCGCTACGATGTTGGGACAGGCTGCTACAGCCGCTCCGGGTGCAAGCGAACTGATTAATGTGAACGGTACTCCCGCTACCATGTGGGATATGGTTGTAGGTTTGATTCCGGGTTCTATCGGTGAAACCAGCGTTATCGCTATCGCACTGGGTGCCATCATCCTGTTGTGGACAGGCGTGGCAAGTTGGAAGACCATGTTCTCTGTCTTTGCCGGTGGTATCGTGATGGGATTGATCTTCAATGTATTCGGCTCTACAGATAACATGATGGCTCAGTTGCCTTGGTACGAACACATCGTATTGGGCGGTTTCTGCTTCGGCGCCGTGTTCATGGCTACCGACCCTGTGACTTCCGCACGTACGGAAAAGGGTAAGTTCATCTACGGCTTCCTGATCGGTGTGATGGCTATCGTTATCCGTGTGTTGAATCCGGGTTATCCCGAAGGTATGATGCTTGCCATCCTGCTGATGAACATCTTCGCTCCGCTGATTGACTACTGTATCGTACAGAAGAACATCACAGCCCGCGAAAACAGATTAAAATCAACTAACAACTAAAATATCGGACATTATGAATACTAATAGTAATAGTTATACTATCATCTATGCTTCGATAATGGTTGTTATCGTAGCATTCCTGTTGGCATTCGTGTCTTCTTCTCTGAAAGAAAAACAGTACCAGAATGTAGAACAGGACACAAAGAAACAAATTCTGGCAGCTTTGAACGTTTATGACGTAAAAGATGTGAATGCAGAATATGATAAATATGTGAAAGAAGACGATTTGATGCAGGCAGACGGTTCTTTGGTAAAGAACGATGCTGCTTTCCAGACTTCTTATAAAGGTGAAATCGCTAACGGACGTCTTCATGTATTCGTTTGCGACGTGGATGGTCAGACCAAATATGTGCTGCCTATTTATGGTGCCGGTCTTTGGGGACCTATCTGGGGATACATCGCATTGAATGATGACAAAGACACTGTATATGGCGTTTACTTCTCTCATCAAGGAGAAACTCCGGGTCTGGGTGCAGAAATCACCACTACTAAGTTCCAGGATCAGTTCTTGGGCAAACATGTAATGGAAAACGGTACTGTAGCTTTGGGTGTTGAAAAACACGGCAAGGTGGCAAAACCCGATTATCAGGTAGACGGTATCTCAGGTGGTACTATCACTTCTAAGGGTGTAGATGCGATGATTAAGGATTGCCTGAGCATGTACAATTCATTTTTAACTAATAAATAAGAGGAGGGTAAATAGAATATGAGCGCATTATTTTCTAAAAAGAATAGAGAAGTTCTTTTAACTCCGCTGGGTTTGAATAACCCTGTCACCGTACAGGTGCTCGGTATCTGTTCTGCACTGGCTGTAACGGCTCAGCTGGAACCGGCTATCGTGATGGGTCTTTCCGTAACCATTATTACAGCCTTCTCGAACTTCGTTATCTCCTTGTTGCGTAACACCATTCCCAACCGTATCCGTATCATTGTTCAGTTGGTGGTTGTTGCCGCATTGGTAACTATCGTTAGTGAAATTTTGAAAGCGTTCGCATACGATGTAAGTGTGCAGCTTTCTGTATATGTAGGTTTGATTATTACAAACTGTATCCTGATGGGACGTCTGGAAGCGTTTGCTATGATGAACGGTCCTTGGGAATCATTCCTGGATGGTATCGGTAACGGATTGGGTTATGCCAAAATCCTGATTATCGTGGCATTCTTCCGTGAACTGCTGGGTGCCGGTACATTGTTTGGCTTCCAGGTTATCCCGCAGGCTGTTTATGACTTGGGCTACCTGAACAACGGCTTGATGTTGATGCCTCCTATGGCGTTGATTATCTGTGCTTGTATCATTTGGTACCAACGTGCAAAACACAAAGAATTGCAGGAAAGTAATAATTAATCCCCGTTATAAAACGAAAAGAATATGGAATATTTAAGTTTGTTTGTAAAGTCCATCTTTGTGGACAATATGATTTTCGCATACTTCCTGGGGATGTGTTCTTACCTGGCAGTATCGAAAAACGTAAAGACAGCCGTAGGTCTGGGTGCAGCCGTTACTTTCGTGTTGATTGTAACTCTGCCGGTGAACTATTTGCTGGAAAATTACGTACTGGCACCTAATGCGCTGATTGATGGAGTAGACCTCAGCTTCTTGAGCTTTATCCTGTTTATTGCCGTTATTGCCGGTATCGTTCAGTTGGTGGAAATGGCGGTTGAACGTTTCAGCCCGTCGCTCTATGCTTCATTGGGTATCTTCCTTCCGCTGATTGCTGTAAACTGTGCCATCATGGGTGCTTCATTGTTTATGCAGCAACGTCATTTCATCAACATTGGCGAGGCAACCACTTACGCTTTGGGCTCAGGTATCGGTTGGGCACTGGCTATTATCGGTCTGGCTGCCATCCGTGAAAAAATGGCTTACTCTGATGTTCCCGCTCCTTTGAAAGGTCTGGGTATCACTTTCATCACTGTAGGTTTGATGGCAATGGCATTTATGTGTTTCTCTGGTTTGAAAATCTAAAAGGAAAGGAATAAGACAATGGATATGAATTTAATATTAGCTAGTATTGGAGTATTCCTTGGAATTATCCTTCTGCTCGTTGTTATTTTGCTGGTAGCTAAGCAGTATCTTACTCCGAGCGGCAAAGTAAAGATAACTATCAATGGAGAGAAAGAACTGGAAGTAGAACAAGGTTCAACTTTGCTGAACACCCTGTCTGTCAATGGCATCTACCTGTCATCGGCTTGTGGTGGTAAAGGTTCTTGCGGTCAATGTAAATGCCAGGTTGTAGAAGGCGGTGGTGAGATTCTTCCTTCTGAAAAGGGACATTTCAGCCGTAAACAACAACAGGATCATTGGCGTCTGGGTTGCCAGGTGAAAGTAAAAGGTGACCTGGGCATCAAGATTGATGAATCTGTACTGGGTGTTAAGGAATGGGAATGCGAAGTAATCAGCAACAAGAACGTTGCCACTTTCATCAAAGAGTTTATTGTGGCTTTGCCGAAAGGTGAACACATGGACTTCGTTCCGGGTTCATACGCTCAGATTAAGATTCCTAAATTTGAAATGGACTACAACAAGGATATCGATAAAGACCTTATCGGTCCGGAGTATCTGCCCGCATGGGAAAAATTCGGTCTGTTCGGCTTGAAATGTAAGAATACGGAAGAAACCATCCGTGCTTACTCTATGGCCAACTATCCTGCCGAGGGTGACCGTATCATGCTGACAGTGCGTATCGCTACTCCTCCGTTCAAACCGAAAGATCAGGGTCCCGGCTTTATGGATGTGAATCCGGGTATCGCTTCATCTTACATTTTCACGCTGAAACCGGGTGACAAGGTAACGATGAGTGGTCCTTACGGAGACTTCCACCCGATCTTCGATTCTAAGAAGGAAATGATTTGGGTAGGTGGTGGTGCCGGTATGGCTCCGTTGCGTGCGCAGATTATGCACATGACCAAGACACTGCACACTACCGACCGTGAACTTCACTATTTCTATGGTGCGCGTGCATTGAACGAAGTATTCTATCTGCAAGATTTCCAACAATTGGAAAAAGACTTCCCGAACTTCCACTTCCATCTGGCTTTGGACCGTCCGGATCCCGCAGCCGATGCAGCAGGCGTGAAGTATACCGCAGGTTTCGTTCACAATGTGATGTATGAAACTTATCTGAAGGATCATGAAGCTCCCGAAGATATTGAATACTACATGTGTGGCCCCGGCCCGATGTCTAATGCAGTCGTTAAGATGCTGGATAGTCTGGGTGTTGAGCCTTCTTCTATCATGTACGACAACTTCGGAGGATAATATCAGGATCTCCTTTTATTAATAATGAAAATAAGCCCGGTAAAAGTGAACTTTTATCGGGCTTTTTCTTTACTTTTGTATAAAACGAAAATGAATATGATAGAGAACATACTAGCCAATTTGAAAATTGAGCGGCTGAACCCGATGCAAGAGGCGTCCATCAATGCTTGGAAAGAGGGAAAAGACCTAATATTATTGTCTCCTACGGGATCCGGCAAGACGTTAGCTTATCTGTTGCCTTTGGTGCAGAGTTTGAAGCCTGGTATAACAGGCGTACAGGCTATAGTGCTGGTTCCTTCCCGGGAACTGGCTTTACAAATAGACCAGGTATTTAAATCCATGAACACACCCTTCAAGGCTGTAAGTTGTTATGGAGGACGACCGGCCATGGAAGAGCACCGTACCATCAAAGGGGTGCAGCCATCAGTCATCATCGGTACTCCGGGCCGTATGAATGATCATCTTTCCAAACAGAATTTTGATGCAGATACAGTCACAACTCTGGTAATCGATGAATTTGACAAATGCCTGGAGTTTGGCTTCCAGGAAGAGATGGCGACTGTCATAGGACAGTTGCCCAACTTGCAACGCCGTTTTCTGTTGTCGGCTACCGATGCGGAAGAGATTCCGCAGTTTACGGGGCTGGACAAGACCATTAAATTGAATTTTTTAAATCCGGAAGAGCAGCTTACCCACCGTCTGCACTTATATAAGGTACTGTCTCCGGAAAAAGACAAACTTGAAACCTTATATAAATTGCTTTGTACCTTGGGAAGCCAATCGACATTGGTTTTCTGTAATCACCGTGAAAGTGTGGAACGGGTAGGGAAGTATCTTCAATCCCAGAAGTTTCAATGTGGCATTTTTCATGGCGGCATGGAACAGGATGACCGCGAACGCTCCCTATATAAATTCCGCAACGGAAGTTGCCATGTGCTTATTTCTACCGATCTGGCCGCTCGCGGACTGGATATCCCCGAAATAGAGAATGTAGTACATTATCATCTGCCTGCCAATGAAGACGGATACATTCACCGCAACGGACGTACCGCCCGCTGGGAAGCCGAAGGTAATTCTTATGTTATCCTTCATGCCGAAGAAACAGTGCCCGCATATATAACCGATGAGCCGGAGGAGTTCATTTTACCCGAAGTCACCCCCAAACCTTCTTTACCCGAATATGTGACATTATATATAGGAAAAGGCAAGAAAGATAAAATCAATAAGATAGATATTGTGGGATTTCTCTTTAAAAAAGGAAACCTTAATAAAGACGAAATAGGACGGATTGATGTAAAAGACCACTATTCTTTTGCAGCCGTATCTCGCAAAAAGATAAAACAAACTTTGAATTTAATACGAAATGAGAAGATAAAGGGCATAAAAACACTTATTGAAGAAGCTAAATAATGACAATTTGTCAATTCTCGAAATAAAATGATTAAAGAATAATTCAAAAAGATATCTTTTTTATGCTTTAGATCATTGTTTACTAGGGATATAGTTACAAAATGAAAGCATAAAAAATCAGATTTAACTAATTTGAAAGAAAATTATGCGGAAATTCGTAAATTTATTAGCGATTTTTTTGGAAAACTGAAAATAATGTGTAATTTCGCCCAATGTAAGATATAAACAAATTGTATAACCAAAACAAACGTCAAATGAAAAAGCATAATTTCAATGCGGGACCATCTATCTTGCCTCGCGAGGTAATTGAGAAGACAGCACAAGCCGTTCTTGATTTTAATGGGTCAGGCCTTTCCATCATGGAAATCAGTCACCGTGCTAAAGATTTTCAGCCTGTAGTAGACGAAGCTGTTGCTTTGTTTAAGGAACTGTTGAACATCCCGGAAGGGTACTCGGTACTATTCTTGGGAGGTGGAGCCAGCTTGGAATTCTGTATGATACCTTTCAACTTCCTCGAAAAAAAAGCTGCTTACCTGAACACAGGCGTATGGGCTAAGAAAGCGATGAAAGAAGCCAAGGCTTTCGGCGAGGTAGTAGAAGTGGCATCTTCCGCTGAAGCGACCTATACCTATATTCCCAAAGATTATACGGTTCCCGCCGATGCAGATTATTTCCACGTCACAACGAATAACACAATCTATGGAACAGAACTTCATGAAGATCTGGATTCTCCGGTTCCTATGATTGCTGATATGTCATCTGATATTTTCTCTCGTCCTATCGACGTTTCTAAATATATTTGTATCTATGGCGGTGCGCAGAAGAATTTGGCTCCGGCCGGTGTCACTTTCGTTATTGTAAAGAACGATGCTGTGGGCAAGGTATCACGCTATATTCCTACTATGCTGAATTATCAGACTCACATTGACGGCGGCTCTATGTTCAACACACCTCCTGTACTTCCTATTTATGCCGCTTTGCAGACTTTACGCTGGATAAAAGCCAACGGTGGTGTAGCAGAAATGCACTTCGCCAGCGGACCTACGAACAAACGACGATATTCCCACACGAGCGCATCGCTCTTCGTGCCTTCCGCAAGACCTTCATGCATGAGCGCAAGCGCGCGTTCGGCATCTTCGGCGGAAACGAAGGGCCAATCCTTCGCAGCTGCTTCAACATCGAGCGATGCAAGCGCTTCAAGACCGGCCGCAACAACCTGCGCGTCATGTTCGGGATCATGCAGGAAAAGCGGGCCTAAGGTCGACCCCACGAACACGATCTCCGCCCGCGATTTATCGTCAAGTTTATCCATCATGCCTCCTGGCTTCATCAAGCGCAGCATACGCTGGCCGTCCCTATTGTGCCCGATACAAAGAAAGGGCTCAACCGCATGCGGCCAAGCCCTTTTTCCTTGGGTGAGGTTCCCTACAATCCTACGCCGATCTGCAAGGCGTAGAAGCACATGCGCGCGAGGAAGATCGCAACCGCGATCAAAACGACACCGACGATCACGAAGACCGTGAGCGGTGAGATTTTGATGGCTGCGAAACCGATGCCATAGCCGATGACCGTAAGGATGATGAAGAGCACGAATGCCCAGATCATACTACCAGCGAGTTCACCAACAGGAAGCACCAGGTTGGATGCGGTCGAACCGATGATCCACAGCGCGATCACGCTTACCAAGCTCAGCACCGCGCCTACCGTGAAGATAGCAAAGTGGACCGAACCTGCTTTGCCCTTCACGGACGCATCGCCTGCGCCTGCCAATGTGGTGATGAGCAGGCCGAGCAGTGTGCCA
>OGXH01002674.1_pt1 | contig 12256 bp, 8 predicted proteins | sample 1576241 | NCBI WGS metagenome assembly OGXH01 (sample SAMEA3541529, study PRJEB24748) | human gut metagenome | biome: human gut; feature: human-associated habitat; material: faeces | place: China | collected 2012
TTATCGGCGGCTGCGAGGAAACTACTACGGGCATTATTTCCGTCGCCGATGACGGCTACTACATGACGGTCTTTCTCACCTTTTCTAGCTGCGGCAACAGCCATGCCTAAGGCTGCCGAAATGGAGTTTGAGGCATGTCCGCAGGTGAAGGTGTCATAATCGCTTTCCACAGGAGTGGGGAAGGGGCGTATGCCCTTGAACTTCCGGTTGGTGCAAAAAGACTCGCGACGTCCGGTCAGCATCTTGTGACCGTAGGCTTGATGCCCTACGTCCCATACTATACGGTCGTAAGGGGTATTGTAGACGTAATGCAGCGCGACGGTAAGTTCCACTGTACCCAGACTTGCTGCAAAATGTCCCGGGTTGCACGAAAGTTCTTGAATGATGTCTTGTCTTAATTCTTCACAAACTTCCGGGAGCTGTTCCACGCTTAATTTACGCAGGTCTTCCGGATAGGAAATGGAGTCTAACAAGTTATATGTTGTTGGTTCTGTTTTCATCATTGTACTGAAGATTACAAAATGCAAAAATAGCAAAAGAAAACGGATGGCTGTATCATTTTGTCTGTTTTTTGTTCCGTCGTCCGCCTTTTACGGGATTTTAAAGTTGCAGTTTCCCCGTTTATGGTATTTCTTTGTATCTTTGCAAAGATTTGAATAAAGTTTGTGTATGAACTTCACTACCCCTGTTGAACTCCCTGCCAACCTGCCCCGATTGCGGCACACGGACCATTTGTTGCTGCTCGGCTCTTGTTTTGCGACTAATATGGGTACAAGGCTTGCGGATGCTAAATTCTCGTGTGACATCAATCCTTACGGTGTACTTTACAACCCTCTATCCATATCTGCCGCTTTGCGCGAAATCATACTCGGAAAGGTGTACGGAAAGGAAGATCTCTTTTTTTTTCGTGACTGTTGGCACAGCCCCATGCACCACGGGGATTTCTCATCACTGTCAGCAGATGAAACGTTGGAGAAGATAAATGAACGGATTGCCCGTGCACATGAGCGGATTTTTCGTTCGGACTGTTTGTTGTTGACTTTCGGTACATCGTGGGTGTACGAGCAAAAGAATACAGGACGCATCGTAGGAAATTGTCATAAGCTGCCGGGAAAAGAATTTATCCTCCGACGATTGACGGTCGATGAAATCGTATCGGATTATACTTCATTGTTGTCCGGGTTGTTGGCGCGAAATTCCGGACTGAAAGTGATACTTACAGTCAGTCCCATTCGTCATGCGAGGGATGGTATGCACGCCAACCAACTTAGTAAAGCTACCTTGTTGCTGGCTATAGACAGGTTGCAAGCCGCTTTTCAGGAAAGCGTATTCTATTTTCCCGCCTATGAATTGATTCTGGATGAACTACGCGATTATCGTTTCTATGCTGAAGATATGGTACATCCTTCCGATATGGCTGTGCAATATGTGTGGGAGCGTTTTTCGTCTGCGTGTTTCTCGGAGTGTCCCCGTCCAGCAAGCCGAGCTTGAGGGCGACGAAGATGTTCCCGCGGATAGCCTTGTCGATGTCGACTTCGGTCAGTAATCCCTTTTCCAGAGCTTCCTTGACGTAAGGAACGTATGCGTCGAGAAATTGTCCTGTGGTGGCTTTTACTACGGCAGCGGCACCCTCCGCAAAGCTCGGAAAACTCTTGTGCGCTTCAATCAGCAGTTTCAGGGCACCGCCGTCCGTACAGATGATACCGTTGTTGCCCCACTGCTTGCGGGTAATCTCTTCGAGGCAGGGATGGATGGACATGGGGATGCCGTTCCAACTGTTGTAGGCGGCCATGAAGGCACGGCTGCCTCCCTCAGTGATACCTTTATAGAAAGGATAAGCGTAGTATTCATGGAACAGCCGCGTGTCGAAGTCGGAGGAAGTGCTGTCCCGTCCGTCCTCGTTACTATTAGCAAGGAAGTGTTTCATCAGAGAGGCAGTTTTCCAGTAGCGGGGATGATTGCCTTGCAGGCCGCGTACGCTGGCAATGGTGAGTTGGGCGGTGAGGAAAGCATCTTCTCCGAAACTCTCCTCGGTACGTCCCCAGCGCGGGTCGCGGGCAAGGTCGGCATTCGGAGCGCGCATCACGAGGGCATGACGCTTGTTGCCGGTGGTCTGCATGTAGTAGCGGGCTTCTTCAGCGGCTTGTTCCGCTACTTTCTGCACCAAATCGGTGTCCCATGTGGAGCCCAGACCGTAGGATTGGGGGAATATGGTGGTGGGGCAGTCTGTGGGGACTACTTTCCCGTCTTCCGTTCTTTGGCGTCCGCCCCACATGGCAGGCCCGCCGAGGGGCAGCCCGTGCAGTCCTTCGTAGTGTCCGCAACGGGGAATGTTGAGGCGGGGGACACCGAGGTCGGTGGAAAGAAGGTTTATCTTTTCATCCAATGTCAGGATGGAAAGAAGATGGTCCACGCGCTGTTCGTCGGTGAGCGTGGTATCTTGGAAGGCTTGTGTTTGTTGTGCGCTTGTCTGCAGGCAAAGCAGCAGAGAGAAAATGAGGAGTAGTGACTTGTTTCTCATGGTTCATTAGGGTTTAATGGATTCAATGTAGTGGGTTGTCATAGCAAACATTCTTGGTTGTTATCTCAATCTATACCTTTTGTCTGCACGAGATGTGCATCTCATGATGTACGAGATGTATATTTCATGCAACTTGAGATGCGCATCTCGTACATGAAAGGATAGGGGATTATGGGATGGACATTCGTTGCAACCGTCCGTCCTGCGGCAGGCAGAGCAACCCTTCGGCTTTCTTTTCGTCTGCCAGATACTTCTTCCACGTAATCTTGTCCCACTTCATCTGGTCTGTGCATTGTGCCACGGGGATATGGGGGATGGCCGAACCGTCCTTTACAAGAATGATGATGGGCAGGGTGCCGCACTCGATATGGTTCCATCCCGGAGCATACACCTTTCCGGTCTGGTAGTCTATCCATTTCTGCCGTCCGGGGAGGTAGACATCCCGTCCGCTGCCCTCTTCGAGCATGGGGGCCACGAGGAGATTGGAGCCGAACATGTACTCGTCCTCTACCAGCCATGCACCCGGGTCGTCGGGATACTCCAGCAGCAGGGCGCGGAGCATCGGCCAGCCGTTCTCGGTGCACTCTTTGGATTGTGCGTATACATAGGGCATCAGTTTGTACTTCAGCTCGGCGCAACGGCGGAAATAGTCTGTGAACTCTTTCCCGTAGTACCACGGCTCAGTGGGAGGTGCTCCGTGCACGCGGCTGTGGCTGGTGAGGAAGCCGAAGGGCAGCCAGCGGCGGTAGAGGCTTTCGGGGCTTTGGGTCACGAAGCCGCCTATGTCATTGCTCCAGAAGCAGAACCCGCTCAATCCGATGGAGAGACCGCTGCGGACGGTTCCCTCGAAACCGGTTTCGGTGGTGGCGGCATCACCGCCCCAGTGCAGCGGATAGCGTTGTGAGCCTGCCCATGCAGAGCGTGCCCAGATGATGTTTTCGCCGTGCAGCTTCTTGATGATGTCGGCCACGGTTTTGTTGTAGCGCAGCGGGTAGAGGTTGTGTTCGTACAGTCCGCTACGGCCGTTGGCATAGATGGCATCCAGCGGGGCACCTTCGCCGAAGTCTACTTTGATGGCGCTTACACCCATTTCAATCAGATTGCCGAGTTTTTCCTGATACCACTTCACGGTTTCGGGGTTGGTGAAGTCCAGCACCACGTCCTCGTAGGGGAGCTGCCCCTTACCGTTGCGTACGTACAGACCGCGTTCCACCAGCTCGGGGAAGAACTTGTTTTTCGGAGTGAAGTAGGGGAGTTGCCAGAGGCAGGTGCGGAAGCCTTGTGACCTTAGGTCGGTGAGCATCTGCCGGGGATTGTCGAAGCGGTCGGCGGCAAAGGCGTAGTCGCACTGCCAGTCCACGCCGAACCAACCGGTATCGAAGTGGATGACGTCGCTCGGTATCTTGTTCTCACGCAGTTTCCGGGCTACATCGCGGCCCTCTGCTTCGCTGAAGTAGGTGATGCGGCTCATCCAGGTGCCGAAGCTCCACAAAGGGGGCATTTCGGGCCGTCCTACCAGTGCGGTGTATTCGCTCAGCATCTCCTTCGGCGAACCCAGGAAGATGAAGATGTCCATCGCTTCGTCTGCCATAAAGAGTTTGGTGGCTCCGATGTAGGAGCAGCCGAAGTCGCAGGTCACGGGGGCGGAAGTGTGCATAAACATGCCATAGCCGCGGTTACTGAAAAAGAAGGGGATAGGCTTGTACATGTCCGGGGTTTCGGGGCCCTGCGGGTCGGTGACAAAGAGGTTGACCTTCTGCCCGGCCTTGTTCAGTGCGGTGGCGGACTCGCCGCAACCGTAGATTTTCTCGTTTGGCGCGAGGCTGAATACGGGATTGATGCTGCGTGAGTTGTCCGAGCCGCGCTTGATGAAGCTGAATGGAGGTACCTTGACCTGTGTGGAGTCGTTGTCGCTCCAGCAACGAGTCTGTGTCAGCAGGCGTCCGTCGGCATCTTTCAGCACCAGGCGCCAGGGGTAATTCTCGATGAGCAGGCTGCCGTATCGGGAGGTGTACAGGGTACCTTTATCCGTCTTCTCGGCTTTCCAGAAGGAGCGTCCGTCGGCAGGCTTTCCTATGAGCATGGGATCATCGGCATCTTCTTTCGGTACGATGGGCGAGGTAAGCATATGGATGCGGAGGGTACGTTCGCTGACCGGTTCGACGGTGAACGTCAGTTGTGGATTGTTGTCGTAGGCCGTCTCCGGGAAGTCCAGCGACTGGAGGGGCTGGTGCAGGTAGGTGTTTGCATTGAATGCCTGGCGGGGCATCAGTTGCTGGCGTTTCCACTGGACAGTCCCCTTGCCGGTGGAGGTGTCGAACGATACCAGGCTGTCGGCAAAGAAATAGGTGTTGCTGAGGTCCAGAAAATCCTGGCTCATGTCTTTCGACTGGGAAAGCAGGTATTGCACGCCGGCATTTGTTTTCAGTTGGGCATGTGCGGGCGGGATGACAGTTGCTGCTAGCAGCATAAAAGCTGCCCCTTTCATCAGTTGTTTCTCTTTCATGATAAATATATGATTTACGGTTACTGTTTCGATGCCGTAAAAGTAGAGAAATCCACACAGATGAAAGGGGTGGGTATGTTGCTTATGTAGGGCTGAAATGTTTATTTGGAAGCTTTCTTCCCGTAGAAACACATGAAATATACCCCGATAATCACAAACGGGATACTGAGCCACTGGCCCATGTTCAGCGTCATGCTGTCCTCAAAGTTCACCTGGTTTTCTTTCAGGAACTCGATGAAGAAACGGAAGGTGAAAATCTCCGTCAGGCAGAGTCCGAAGAAGAAACCGCGGTGATAGGGCAGGGAGGCTTCGGCCTGCACGGTGGTTGATTTCCGCTTGGTGGTGCTGAAATCTGTTTCGAGCTTGGTCTCTTGTTTCTTCTGTCCGCGTTTGTATAGCCAGACCATCCCCAGGAAGAAGATGAAGTAGGCGATGGCTTCGTAGAGCTGTGCCGGATGGCGGGGCAGCATGTCTTCGCGCTCGAAGATGAATGCCCAGGGCACGTCGGTCGGTTTGCCGATGATTTCGGAGTTCATCAGGTTGGCAAGGCGGATGCAGCAGGCGGTGATGGGAGTGGCAACGGCTATCATGTCGAGCACGTCCATGTAGTGCATCTTCGTCTTGCGGCAGTACATCCAGAGGGCGATAATCAGGCCCAGCGTGCCGCCGTGGCTGGCAAGGCCGGTGTAACCCGTCATTTTCCATCCTGCGGCGGTCTGCTTGATGGGGAGAATCATTTCAACGAAGTGGTCTTGGTAGTATGCCCAGTCGTAAAATATGCAGTGGCCCAGTCGTGCGCCTATCAGTATGCCGAAGAAGCAATAGAAGAAAAGAGGTTCGAATTTCTTTTCGTCTATTTTGCGGTCGCGGTACTGGTGTTGCACGATAAGGTAGGCAAAAGCGAGGCCGATAATCCATAACAAACCGTAGTAGCGGATGGATATGCCGAAGAAGTTGAATAGTTCGGGGTCGGGGTTCCAGTTGATGGTGAGTAGTGATAACATATTTATGAAGAATTAAATTACTGAATTACGGGGTTGTTCGGGACAAAGGTATGAAATTATCTCGTTTGGCAGTTCATCGTGGCAGTTTATTTGAATTTCTCCGCCACCATCCTATACGTCGGCACCTCAATCCCTTGTTCCTCTGCAGCCGTAATCATGTCGAACAACAAGCCTTGTACTTCGCTCTGATGTCCTTTGGCCATATCTTTCTGCATGGAGGCGGTACTTTCAGGGGCGAGTTTGTCTATTACTTTGAGGTTATACTGCACGATGTCTTCCTTGAATTCTATACCCAACTTCCTGCCCAAAGCTGCACTCTCTTGTGACAGTCCGATAAAGGTGTCGCGCACTTTGCCCGGTTTCTGGACTTCGCCCATAGGTACGTCGTAATAGGCTCCGGTGACGGCCATAGCAGAAATGAAGGACCACTTGACGAATGTGTCCCGGTTGATGTCGTCGGAGATTTCGGCTTTGATGCCGCTTTCCTGCAAATCGCGTTGCACGGCTTCCAATGTTTCACGGGAAACAATCGTGCTGCGGTGTGCTCCGTAGACGAGCCGGAAAATCTTTCCCATCTGCGTGATTTCTCCCCGTCCGGATACGAATCCTACGATGTAGATGCAGCCGTCGAGCACCGTGACGCCGGGGACCAACCGCTGGATACGGGGACCGGTTCCGTAAACATTCAGGATGGGGATTACCACTGTACGCTCGTGTGAGGCACGTTTGATGAGTTCCGTAATGGAGTCTACGGAATAACCTTTGACGCAGACGAAGATAACATCCGCTTTGCCTTGGAATTCTTCTGCGGTAAATGCCGCCACTTTCAGACAATGTTCACCTTTCAAATCGGAGTGCAGTTGCAGACCGTTCCCGCGTATGGCGGCAAGGTGTTCGCCACGTGCAATGCAAGTGACGTCTTTGCCGGATAATGAAAGAAAGGCGGCGATGCTTCCGCCTACGCCGCCGGTACCTGCTATGAGGTATTTCAGATTACTGTTTGCCATTTGTTGTGTATGGTTTATTGAACGTAGTTTTCCTTTTCCATATAGTAAAGCCCTTCGCCCCGGTCACCGTTTTCCATGTCTTCCAGCTCTACTTTGAAGATACGGTAGGGAAGGTCTTTTTTGGGATGCTTGGGCATGTCTACTGTCAATAGATAGGCGTTGCCATATTCGTTGCTGTCGAAATATTCTTTTATTTCCTGCTTCATCAGCACGGGGACTTTCTCGCCGTCTATCCAGACGGTGACTTTCAGTTGCCCGGGGCGGGGAGCCATCTGGCATTCTCTGGCTTCTTTGTTTTGTTCTTGTTGCTCAATGTCACTCAGGTTTTCACCGTGTACCAATGACTCGGGCTTTGTTTCTTTCATCCATTGGTAGGTACGTGTCAAGCTCATGGGACGGACGTATATCTGATAAGTAGGCATGGCTCCGGGGATGCAGAAAGCACGCAGGCCATAAGCTTCCATACGATGATAACGTATGTCGAGTGTAGTGTCGCGGTCGGCGATGAAATCCCAGGCCCAGAACTCCAGGCGGTGTTCAGTCTCGGGCAGCCCGCTTTTCATGGCAATGTGCGCATAGGAGGGCAGATAAATAGAGGCTGCACTTTGATATTTCCCTTTGGGTATACGGGCCGTGTAATGCCCGTCTTTGTCGGTTATGGCTTCTATGATGTCATTGAACTGCGGGTTTTGCCACCAGACGCTGGCACTGTCTATCGGCTGTCCGTTGTAATCAGTCACCCGTCCGTGAATGGTTACCGAGTCTTGCTGTTGTGCATAAACGGCAGTACAGGACAATAAGAATAAAAGGAAGATAATCTGTTTCACAGTATTGTTATTGTATGGAGTTTATTAGAAAATGGCAATGTACTTTCTTTGTACATTGCCATCTGGAATGAATATCATTACACATTGAACCTGAAGTGCATGATGTCCCCATCCTGCACCACATACTCCTTGCCTTCCACACCCAACTTTCCGGCTTCGCGCACGGCTGCTTCGCTGCCATACTTGATATAATCCTCATACTTGATGACCTCTGCCCGGATAAACCCTTTCTCGAAATCCGTATGGATAACGCCGGCGCATTGCGGTGCTTTCCATCCCTTGCGATAGGTCCATGCCTTTACTTCCATCTCTCCGGCAGTGATGAAGGTTTCGAGGTTCAGCAGGCTGTAGATAGCTTTAATCAAACGGTTGCAACCGCTCTCTTTCAGTCCCAGGTCTTCGAGGAACATCTGTTTTTCCTCGTATGTCTCCAGTTCGGCAATATCGGCCTCGGTCTGGGCGGAGATGATGATAAGTTCGGCATCCTCGCCCTTGATGGCTTCGCGCACCTGCTCTACGTACTGGTTGCCGCCGGCGGCACTGACGTCATCCACGTTGCAGACGTAGAGCACAGGTTTGGTAGTAAGCAGGAACATCTGCTTGGCGCATTGTTCCTCGTCGTCGTTCTGCGGGATGACGGTGCGGGCGCTTTGTCCTTGTTCCAGGGCATCCTTGTAGCGGAGCAGGAGTTCGTACTCTATCTTTGCAGCCTTGTCGCCACCCACCTTGGCTATTTTCTCTACGCGCTTGATGCGGTTTTCCACGGTTTCGAGGTCCTTCAGTTGCAGCTCTGTGTCGATGATTTCCTTGTCGCGTACGGGGTTCACCGAGCCGTCCACGTGGACGATGTTGCCATTGTCGAAGCAGCGCAGCACGTGGATGATGGCGTCGCACTCGCGGATGTTGCCCAAAAACTGGTTGCCGAGTCCTTCACCTTTGCTGGCGCCTTTTACCAGTCCGGCAATGTCGACAATGTCGCACACGGCGGGTACGATACGCCCCGGGTGAACCAGCTCGGCGAGCTTCGTCAGTCGTTCGTCGGGTACGGACACTTGTCCCATTTGGGCGTCGATTGTACAGAACGGGAAGTTTGCCGCTTGTGCCTTTGCGCTGCTCAAGCAGTTGAAAAGAGTGGATTTTCCTACGTTGGGAAGGCCCACGATACCAGCTTTTAATGCCATAGTGTTATCTTGTTTTTTTAGTTATTGTTCAGTTAATTGGATGCAAAGATAGTGCAAACCGAATGCAGAATAAAATGAACTCGTTCATTTTTTATGCTGAGGTGCAGCCTATCTTCGCTTTTTTAAGTAAAGATAGTGCAAACTTACTGAAAAATAGCTGATTTTTGCATATACCAACGAAGAAGGGAGGACATGGGAGAGTCACCGGAACGATATTTACGTATTTAGAAATTCGTATTGAACGTGTTAATTTGCATTAAAAGCATGATGATGAAACGATAAATTGATAGTTTTGTCGCAATTATAATTTAAGTATCATTCTATAAATCAATGCGATTATGAAAAACAAAGTAAGAAAAATTCTGATGATTTTCTCATGTCTCATCGGTCTGTCTTTTACATTATCTGCACAGAATCCTTATCTGCCGCTTTGGGAGTTTATTCCTGACGGTGAGCCCTATGTGTTTGAGGATCCTGACTGCCCCGGCAAGTACCGTCTTTATATTTATGGTTCGCACGATAATCTCAAGTGGATGTATTGCGGACGTGACCAGGTGGTGTGGTCGGCACCCGTAGAGGACCTGACCCGTTGGAGATATGACGGCGTGATATTTAAAGTCAATGAGTCGCCCGAACTGTATAAACTGAATGCTGATGGAACCGACGACGTGCTTTTTGCCCCTGACGTGACAGTAACTACCGATGCCGATGGTAAGAAAACTTACTACCTCTTTCCGAATAATCAAGGTGGTGGACGCAATTCCATGATTGCCAAAAGCGACCGTCCTGATGGCCCGTTTACGGTATGCAACTGGCATAAGGAGCGTCCTCGCGAGACTTTCGGTTGTTTGGGATTCGACCCCGCAGTGTTTGTTGACGATGATGGACGCGTGTATGGTTATTGGGGATTTGGCATTTCGCATGGCGCGGAGTTGGACCCTGCTACCATGTGCACGGTAAAGCCCGGTACCGAAGTGGTGGAGAATATGATTTCAGGCTATCGGCAGGAAGGTATATTCCGCTTCTTTGAGGCATCTTCTATCCGCAAGATTGAGGATAAGTATGTGTTTATCTATAGCCGTACTACCGCTGAGGGTGAAGATGGCCTGCCCAACGCCAGCAACTATACGTTGGCCTATGCCTACAGCGAGCATCCCTTGGGCCCGTGGACCTATGGTGGGACAATCATCGATGCGCGGGCGCGCGAATATGATGAAAAAGGCAATGTGATAGCTTCGGCCATGCCCGGTGGAAATACGCATGGCAGTATCTGCAAGATAGGTGAGCAATGGTACGTGTTCTATCATCGCCAGATAGGTACCGATTGCTATGCACGCCAAGCTATGGTGTCGGCCATTGATGTAAAGGTGGAAAAAGGAAAAGGCGGGAAAGTCGTGATTTCACGCGGAGAGTTCAATTCTGAAGGCTTCCTTCTTGAAGGGCTCAATCCTATGCAGCGCATCTCGGCCGGGCTGGCTTGTTGGCACACCAATCCCGGAGGAATCAAAGAGGTCTATCCCCATTATGTGTATACGGGGTCTTATATCCGGCCTGTGTACCGGGATAATAATCTTTATGCCGGCGATAACAACCACAAAATCCCGTTCGCTCCGGTGGTGAATAATACAAGCGGGTCGATTGTAGGATATAAGTACTTGAATATGAATGCCGTTCCGCGAGATAAGTCTTTGCAGATGCAGTTAAGGTTGAAGGCTGAAGATACCGACGGGCGCATCCGCATCATGCTGGGTAGCCCTTGGACAACAAAAGGCGGTGTAGAGATAGGACTTGTGAATGTGAAGGCTGGCAGCACTTGCAGGGAGTTCTATGCTCCGCTCTCTATTCCGGCAAAGCTGCATAAGGGAAAGCAGCCGCTCTTCTTTGTCTTCGAATCAGAAACCGAAGGCCAGTCCATCTGTGAGTTTTATGATTTCCTCATGTTGGCACGCCCATAAGTCTTTATACTTATGGAGGCGGATACTTGTCTTGTGAGGCCTTCTAAATAGAGCTATTGTATTAGTTCACAGCACTGAACACTTTGTTACATCCCGTCGGAACAGATTGTTTCTCTTGTATGAAACGACTTGTTTCGACGGGATAAAACGATTTGTTCCGTTATAGGAAACACTTTGTTTCCTTATAGAGAACACTCTGTTCCATTATGGGAAACAAACCGTTTCCATAGTCGAAAATGAAATGGGGCATATGCTTCATTGATACCGCTATTGCTTTTCCTCTTCGAATATTCGGTTGAAAACTTGCCGCAGCTGTCCTTCGTCTGCGATAATGGCTTGGAGCTTCTTCAGCTGTTCCGCATTCTTCCCCTCGGGAAACCAGAGCTTCAGATAACCGCCGGGTGCATATTTTGCCATGAGATGCTGATGGAACCGCTGGTAGTGCCACTCCTTGTCGGCGGCAGGATTCTGTTTCAATCCGTACTGCACGGTGCGGCGCAGGGTGATGTCCGGGTCGATGATGCGGTCTGCTTCGGCAACAATCTTGCCGTAGATGCTGCGCGGCTCGTGGTCGGTGGAGGCGCGGTGGTCTTCTACGGCTTCTTTCATGAGGAGGATTTCCGTATCGGAGAACCATTGCCGCAGGGTGTCGTCTACCATCAGTATCTCGCCGGAGACAAGGTGGTGGGTGGCGCGGTCGCGGCATAGTCCCGTGTCATGGTAAGCGGCAATGACGTATGCCAGGCGTTCGTCCGCTTCGGGATATTGCCGGGCGAGGGCAAGGCTTTCTTCGATGACGGTGCGGACGTGTGAGAGGTTGTGTGCCTTGTCAAACTCCTTGTACCGGGGAATGATTGCTGTCTCGATATAGGTAATGAGGGTCTCGGGTATCATGTGGCATTCCTTTTTAGGAGGCGAAGATATAATAAAAGAGCCGGAATGTGCGAATCATTCCGGCTCTTTTATAAAAGGTTTCGGTTATTGTTGTTAGGAATAAGATTTCTTACTTTAAGAGAGAGTTTGTCAATTACATGTTAGGGTTGTCCATGATTACTGTCATCTCGGGAACCAGTATGTATTCGCCTTTCTTGCTGTTCCATTTATAGTACGTGGTAGTCACCGTCTTGCCCTGGTATGCATAGCGGATGCACATGTCGTTGCCCCATGTATTCTTGGTGCTGTTCCATTTCAGGGCTTCGCTTTCTGTCATGCGGTTCTGGTCGTCGTACTTATAATTGTACTTCATATAGTTGGC
>OGXH01002682.1_pt1 | contig 12230 bp, 8 predicted proteins | sample 1576241 | NCBI WGS metagenome assembly OGXH01 (sample SAMEA3541529, study PRJEB24748) | human gut metagenome | biome: human gut; feature: human-associated habitat; material: faeces | place: China | collected 2012
CTTCAATCTGCCGCCAGTTTGAAGCTCTCGCTGAAAAATGCGGTATTGGAATGGCGACAAGATCATCTGTCTGGAGCAGTGATTCTAACACCTTTGCATGAAATCAGTGAGCTTCCGCCTAGTCCAAATATGTCACCAAAAGCTATCATCAAGGTAAACGCAGGAACAACAAGAGATACTCCTGCCACAAGTTCCTGCACACCTGTTAAGGCTATAAAATATGTATCCACCATGTTGTAAATCAGTGAAACCATCATACTAAATACTACCGGCAAAGCAAGCTTCATATAGGCTTTTGGAACCGGTGTCTTTTCAAATAAAACATTTTCCATCTTTTTTGTCTCCTTACTTTTATGGAACTTTTTTGTTATTTTTCTTTCAAAAAGTTCCCTATTTAAATTTCTTATTAATCAAAAAACATCCACAATCACAGAATAAATGGATTATGGATGTCCGACCGTAGCGCAAATTGCGCCCTATCATATTTAATTATTTAATTTTCCATATTCTTCTTTTGACAAATTAAATACTGCCCAAGCTTTTGGCCAACCTGCATAAAATGCAACGTACCACCAAATTGGAAAACCTAAAATTACGTGCAAAGCCTATCCCTGACCTTGCACGTTTATTATATCTCTTTTATTCAATTATGACTACTACCTATATTAAATCATAGTCTATGCCTTGTAAGCATTTATTTCTTTTATAAACAAATTATTTGTCTATAATTTTTACAGCAGTACCATAGGCAATCACTTCTGCTGCTCCACTCATTACCTGTGATGAACCATATTTTACACCAATTACTGCATCTGCGTCCAGTTCTTTTGCCTCATCAACCATTCTCTTAACAGCAATCTGTCTTGCCTCATTTAACATTTCCGTATAACCTACGATTTCTCCACCTACAAGTGTTTTCATTCCTGCCATAAAATCACGACCTACATTTTTGGTCTGAACAACTGTTCCTTTTACCATACCCAATGCTTCTATTTCCGTTCCCGGAATATAATCAATACTTAGCAGCTTCATCTTCTTCTCCTCCATCTATTTCTCTTATTCTGCCTATTAAAACACCAATGATACATACAATGATAACAACCGGAATTGCTACTAAAACTATCAAAAGTCCTAAAGGAATTGGATCAACACTATTTCCCCACAGGAACATTCCAATAAGAAATAGCATAAATACTATCATTACTGCTCCTCCGATTATTGCTCCCATTTTCTTCTTCATGTGGATGTCAATTTTGCTAATGTTCACAAAATCTATGCCCTCCTTTTCCATGTTTTCCATCTTCTCAAGCCATTCATCTGTTTTCAGATTATTAAGTTCACATTTCTGATTTATGATTTCTTCGGTAAGATTATACATATTGGTAAGGTTAGATTTTTGTTTTTCCAAAACATCTAAATATTTTTCCAAACAATTTTCCAAAGTAACATTGTCATTTAATACTGATTTTATGTCTTCTACTGATATTCCGATTTTTCTTAAAAGTTTTATTTTTTTCAAAACTTCTATATTATCCTGATGGTATTCTCTGTAACCATTATCAGCTCTTTCAGGTGTAAGTAATCCCTGACTTTCATAAAATCTAATATTTTTGCTTGTTATTCCAACTAGTTCTTCAACCTGTTTAATCTTCACCGGATAGCCTCCATCTTCTTGTTTTTAATAACCCGATTCACTTATAACTGTATCGATACACCTTATTTATACAGCTTCCATAAGGTGGAAGGTCAATACTTTTTTTAATTCTAATAATATTATATACCATACATTACAATATACAAAGAAAAAAGAGCCGGACTCCCCAACTCTTTTCTCAACAAATTATGATTTTTATCCTTTTACTGCTCCAACTACAAGACTCTCCTGTACCTGTTTGCTTAAAAAGAAATAAATAATGATAGTAGGTAATGTTGCTATAACCATACCTGCTCCTATTAATCCCCATTCTGTTGAATACTGACCTGCAAGTGACATTATTCCTACTGGAAGTGTTCTATACTGGTCACTGTCAACAAAAGTATTGGCTAACATTAATTCATTCCATGTTCCAAGAAATGTAAATATTGAAGCTGTGGCAATAGCTGGCTTAACCATTGGGAATATTATTTGAATAAAACATTTAAATATTCCACAGCCGTCAATATATGCGGCTTCTTCCATTTCTCTTGGTATTCCTCTATAGAAACCAACTAATATCATAATACTCATTGGCAGAGCTCCTGCTATATATGGAATAATTAGTCCAAGATAACCTCCCTTTAACCCAAGGGTGTCAAGAATCTGGAATAATGGAAGTAATGCTGCCTGAGCAGGTATCATTATTCCTATCATAAATAATCCATAAACAGCATTCTTTAGTTTCCATGTCATTCTGGCAATGGCGTATGCTGCCATTGAAGATATTATTCCTGCCACAACAACGGTAACTACAGAATAAAAAACTGAATTAAGGAAATAACGAATTAAGTTAGATGAACTTAATGCTGTTATATAATTATCCCATCTCCAAACTTTTGGAAGTCCTATTACATTCTCGCCAAATATTTCCGTATTGCTTTTTAATGAAAAAGTTATAAGCCAGTATAAGGGAAACAACTGAGTCAAAGCAATTAAAAGCAACACTATAAATTTTATCTTGCCTATAATATTTTTCTTCTTCATTGTACCCTCCTATACTGCTGAAACATTTTGTTCTGCTTTTTTAAACAATCTGTTTACAATGAATGTAAATATTAAACACTCGATTACTATAAAAAATGCCTGAGCACTTCCATAACCATATAATCCTTTTCTAAACAAATTGTTATACATTAATGTTGCCGGAACCTCACTTATATGATTTGGTCCACCACCTGTCATTACATATACTAAATCAAAGGCTCTAAGTGAACCTGTAATTGCAAAGATTACACAAGTCTTTATTACAGGAACCAGCAGAGGTAACGTAATTTTTCTATAAACCTGCCATGTTGATGCTCCATCAATCTGTGCAGCTTCATAGTAATCTGTTGAAATTGATTTAATTCCTGCGTAAAAAATAATCATGTGATAACCTATATATTGCCATACAGATGGAATTAACACAGTCATAAATGCATTTTTTGTAAGCCATGAGTGTTCATATTCCGGTACAAAATGTCTTATTACAGTATTTATTACACCATAATCACTGTTAAACATTTTAAGCCATAATTGTCCAATAACCATACTTGAAATTACAACAGGTATAAAATATATAGTTCTAAAAAAGTTATCCCCTTTTACACCTTTTGATAATATCAAGGCTAATATTAATGATATTGGTAACTGAATAAATAATGATGCTGACACTAATATTAATGAATTTTTTACCGCCTGTGGAAAATATCTGTCGGAAGTAAATAATTCAATATAGTTTTTTATTCCAATAAATGTTTTACTTCCAATCCCATTGTATTCAAAAAAGCTATATACTCCTGATGTTATCAATGGGATTAGAGTAAATCCTAAAAATAAAAGTAGCGCCGGTAATATGAAAATCAATATGTATTTTTTATTTCCAAGCATTTTTTCCATAACACTACCCACCTCTTACTTCTTATTTGCCGTTGATTGCCGCTTTATGTTCATCAATAAATTCATTTATATCTGCGCCATCTGCAAATAATGTCTGTACCTGTTCGTTATGAACTGCTGCAGGTTCTGCTTCTAAAGATGTATCCCATGCAAGAACACCCTGTTTTCCTTCTGCCAATAAATCTTTAATCTGAATGAATAATGGATTTAACTTACTTTCATCAGCTTTTGTTGTCCATCCACTGAATCCTGAACCTGTTTCGTATGATGCAACACCCATTTTTTCATTAATGTAAATACAGAATTTTGCTGCTTCTTCTTTGTACTTAGTATTGTTGTTTACCCAGAATGATTCAACATAACCACCACAGTAATCTGTTGATTCTCCTTTTCCGTCAGAAATCATAGGAATCTTTAATGCTACAACTTCTTCAGGGTTGACTGTTGCTGCTTCATCTGTATATACGTTGTTCGCAAACCAGCTTCCCATAATTCTCATTGCTGCCTTGCCGTTTTCAAATGCTGCATTGGCGTCATCATTTCCCTGCTCTAATGGATTTTCTCCAAAAGCTCCTAATTTGTATAAGTCTGATACTTTCTGTGCTGCCTTCTTATATCCCTCGTCACCAAATTCTTTTTTACCTGATAGCATTTCATTAACACCTGTAGCTCCTACTTCTCTCAAAGCTAATGCCTGGTATACAAAAGCTGCATTCCATCCGTCCTTTGCACCTGCTGCTAATGGTGTAACGCCATCAAGAGTTTTTAATTTCTTAACTGCATCTACTAATTCATCATATGTTTCAGGAAGCTTAGCACCTGCCTTGTTAAATAATGCTTTGTTGCAGAATAATGTCATATACCATGAGAACATTGGCGTTGAATATAATTTTCCATCATATTCAAATGCTGATGTTGAACCTTCCACCATTCTTGATTTAACATCATCTGTTAAGTAATCATCTAATGCCATTACTTTTCCTGCGTCAACTAATTTCTTAGCTGTACCTGCACCCCACCAGTAGAATACATCAATGCCCTTTGCATCTCCTGCAAACTCTGCATTAATCTTTGTCTTGTATGCTTCAGTGTCCAATGTTTCTGTTTTGATTTTTACATTAGGATTATCTTTTTCGTAAGCCTTAACTGCTTCCTCATATCTACCCTTAAGTTCATTTGTGTCATTTGACCACTGGTGCCATACATTTAATGTGATAGTTCCGTCATCCTTTTTTCCCTCACTCTTACTATCACTGTTTCCGCATCCTACCATAGAGAATGCCATTGTTGATGCTAACGTAACCGCTAACACTTTCTTAAATAAATTCTTTCTCATTTTGTTTCCTCCTCGAATTTTTATACTGAAAGTATACTTTAGTACAACACCTATCTCAATTTAATATTTTGACCAAAAAAGGTTAAAAATTTTACTAAAATTTCTAACCTTTTTTTTAACACTATACTCTATATTCTTTTACTGTTTGTCCTGTCTGCTTTTTAAAGCAAATACAGAAATAGTGGGAGTCTTTAAACCCTATTTTTTCCGCCACCTCATACACTTTAAGATCCGTCTCCTTAAGAATTTTTTTGCTTGCTTCTATTCTTTTCCGGGAAATATATTCAATAAAACTTACACCATATGTTTTCTTAAATTCCCTACTTAGGTAACTGTCATTTATGTATAAATCGGAAGCGACCTTTTTAAGTGAAAGTTCCGGGTTATACAGATTTCTGTTAACGTAATCCAGTGCATCTTTTATTACATTTGTTCTCTTACCTGAACGCTTTTTTTCATGATAATCACAAACCTGTTTAATGTATTTTATAACACACTCTGATGTATCATCTATGGTTCTTATTTCCCTAACATTTTGGAAAACTTCTTCCTCACTTGCCAATTGATATATGTTTGTTCCATATTTGTTTAATGTAGAGCTTGCCCTTAGGATTATTGTCATTGCCATTAATTTAAGATATTCCTCATCAGGTATTTTTTCTGCTTTAATTATTTCTGTGTAATCAGAAACATATTTTAGTACTTCTTCTCTTCTACAATTAATTATTGCATCTGAAAATTCATCCCAGTCTATTTCCTTTTTTGAACTGTTTTTCTTCATTATTTCCTGATACTCAGAAAAGGTAACAACCTTATTTCTGCCTAATAATACAGAAACACCTATAGCTTTGTTTGCCTGACCATATGCTGCCGGTATTCCATTAAATTCACTGTTTTTTTCACTAACACCAATAGTTGCCGTTATTCCCATATTGTTTAATTTATTATGCAAATCATTAGCGTAATCAATGCATTTACTTACGTCTGTTTTTGTGAAAAACATTACAATATTATGCATAAAATGTATAAAAGAAAGGCTATTCTCATTATTTTGCTTTTGTATAAATTCATACACTTTTTTATAATTTTGATTTTCTTGGGCATCTTTGATTTTTACATTTATGCAAACACATCCATCAACTAAATCACTGCAATTATATGTTTCCAATTTTTTTGTAGCTTCCTCTTCTCCTATACGATTTTCTACTAATCTAAGAAGAAAGCTCTCCCTTAATATATCGTAATTTTTTTCCGCACTTTCTTTAAGCTTTGCTACTTTTGATTCCTCTTCATTGACTTTTGCTATTTCAGTTTTAATTTTAGTCATAACTTCACTTATTTCTTTTATGTTGACAGGCTTTAAAAGAAATTCGTCAACTCCAAGCTTAATTGCTTTTCTTGCATATTCAAATTCACGAAATCCGGTTACAATTACTACCCTGCATTTAGGATTTTTTTGTAGCAATTTTTCCGTAAACTGCAATCCGTCCATTCCAGGCATATTAATATCCGTAATTACAATATCAACATTGTGGTAGTTTATATATTCCAAGGCATCCTCTCCTGATGCAGCCTCTCCTACAATATTAAAACCGTTCTCTTCCCAATTATATCCTTTACGGATTAAAACTCTTTCTAACTTTTCATCGTCAACCAATAATACATTTAACATATGTTATTTCTCCATTTTAATCTTTTTGATTGTGACAATTATCTCCGTTCCTACACCAACTTCACTTTGAATAATTACAGGATTTTCTATTCCGTATGTAAGACGAATTCTCTGTATTAAACTATATAAACCAAATCCTGACTTCCCGGTAACTGTTCTTCCTGCAAGAATATCTTCTATTTTTTCATCACTCATTCCCACTCCATCATCTGATACTATGAAAATTATTTCATCTTCCTGCTCAAATACCTTAATTTCAATATTACCTCCTTCGCCATTTAAGCCATGATGTACAGCATTTTCTACCAGCGGCTGTAACAGTAATTTAAGCACTTTTTCATGTTTTACAACATCTTCTATATCATAGCTAATTGCAATCTGGTTTTCATATCTGGTGTTTAAAATTGTAATGTAGCTTTCAATACAACCGATTTCATCTTCTACGCTTATATAATCCAGTCCACTGTTTAAACTATTTTTGTAAAAATTACCCAATGCCTGTATCATCTGAAAGCATTTTTCATTCTCTTCCATTAAAGCCAATGCCGAAATTGCATCTAATGTATTATACAAAAAATGAGGATTTATCTGAGCGTAAATTATGTCCAACTTTCCTTTTGCAATTATTCTTTCCTCATCCTTTACTCTCTTCATTAATGCCTTAACTGATAAAATCATATGATTGAAAACTTTTCTTAAATTCGTTATTTCGTTATCATAGTCATCCACAGGCATTGTAATAAATTCCCCATTTTCTACTATCTGCATATGATTTTCTATTTTTCTTAAAGGTTTAAAAATAAGATACGTAAGTAGCGTGGAACACAAAAATACAAAAATAATATTAATTCCCATAATTATTGCAATAATCGTTGAATAATACGGTGCCAAAGATGTAATATCGTCCATTGAAAAAACTCCTACCAGTTTCCAATCCTGTATTCCCATATCCTGACAGGCTACAATACACTCTTCTCCATTATTTTTTACTTCTTTGTATCCTTCATTAATATTTTCTGCTACTTTCGTATACTTTTTGAAATCTCTTTTTTCCTCCTGAGGTTTTATTACATAATTTCCTTTTGAATTAATAATATAAAACTGATTCTTTGAATTTTCACTTACCTGATTAAAATATCCCTGAAGAACAGTGTTATCAAAAGTAATAAGTAGTGTTGCTAAAGGCTTATAATCTTTTTTGTCTAAAATCTGCCTTACATAACACAAATAGTTATTATTTTCATAATATTCTATTGTGCCATCACTTCCCTTATAAAAAAATCCATTGCCACCGGCACTTTGCATTTTCTTATACCAGTCAGCTCCCTGGATGTACTTATTAACTTTTCTTGGTGTTCTTTTATATGAACTGTAACAATTATTATATTGATCAAATATATATACTCCTGAAACATAATCTCCTGATAAAATCATGTTAAAAAGACTTTTGGTTATGTTCTTCTGATAATTTAGATCAATATTAGCTGAATTAATTTGTCTTAGAGAATCCTGTACAATATCATCAAAATATATATACGTAGAAAGCTGCGTAACATTTTCAAACACTAATGCTAAGTTTCCATGAAGTGCGCTAACTGTCTGAACACCTGCTTTTCCGATTTCTTCCTTAGTATACTTATTATTAACAGCCCATATCATTGAAAAAGTCATAACAAATGATAGTAGCAAAATTAATATATATGTAAATATAATCTGTGTTCTTATTTTGGATTTTTTCCAATATTTTATAATTTTTTTCAACTTTTTTCTGCTCCATAATTTTTTGTAAATCCGTATCCTTCTATACTCAACTATAACCTATCCTTTCAAGTTGTACAACTTAAAATCAGACATTGAAATTTTTCTTTTTTTTTAGATAATTTTTTCTTTTTTGTACTTATCTTGTTAATTATATATTACTAATTTATTTGAAACGTCTCAATTGATTTTTTTGACTTAAAAAGGTTAAAATTTTTACTAAGAAATCTAATTAGTAAAAATATCTACCTTTTTGTTTAAAAATACTCAATATATCCTTATAAATAACAGGAAGGGAGAGCCTGGCATGCCAGACTCTCCCCTGAAAAGTGTATATATTGTATTTTTACTTAATTGTAACTTTTACTTTCTTGTAAACACCATTTTGTGCATATGCATAAATTGTGCACTTACCTCTCTTTAGGGCTGTTATTTTACCACGCTTTGACACTGTAGCTATTTCAGGATTACTTGATTCAAAACTTACCTTTCTATGTTTTTTAATCTTAACATTTTTGCTGTCTGCAATCTGTTTTACTTTAATCTTGAATTTTTTTCCAAGTAAAAGTTTTACTTTAGTCTTATTTAATTTTAAAGATTTACAATTTCCTACTTTTCCACCTTTAGTTGCTACATGAATCAATTTTGATGTAGCCAAGACCTCACCTTTATCATTCTGTGCAACTACAAGATATTTGTAATATTTACCTTTCTTTAATTTATTAGCTGTAAATGTCTTCTTGCTTACTTCTTTAATCTTCTTATACGATGTGCCACATTTAGCTCCATATATAACATACTTTGTTGCTCCGGACATCTTCTTCCAAACAAGCTTAACTGACTTCTTAGTTGTTTTCTTTACTCTAACACTAAGTTTTGCAAATGTAGAATTTGCAAAATCCTTATCATCCTTCTTTTCCAGAATTTCTTTTTCCATCTGTTCAGCTGTTTTGTAAGTGCTTGATGTTTCCACAGATATTACTGCACCATTATTTGTAGTTGTTTCCTGTTCTGTATCTTTTGTTGTTGGTGCTACCGTTGTTGTTGGTGCTGCCGTTGTTGTTGGTGCTGCCGTTGTTGTTGGCGCTGCCGTTGTTGTTGGCGCTACCGTTGTTGTTGGCGCTACTGTTGTTGGTGCTACTGTTGTTGGTGCTAACGTTGTTGTTGGGTGATTTCCATCATCAACATAGTTATACATAATAGATGTTATTCTTGAGCGTTTGTTTCCTTTTACAGTTGCAACACCTATTTCATATTCTCCTGATCCTTTTGTAAATGCTGTGTAATCTAAATTAACATTTCCATCAACTACATTTTTAACGCAAACTCCATTAACGTAAACATTATATGAATCTGCTCCATCTGCTCTTGCCCACGCAAAATAGTATGGTAACTGTGCATTTCCTGCCCATACAAGCCCTTCCGGTGCCTTAATACTTTCATCAACACTTGGATCTACTTCCGGAGATTCTGTTGTTGAGGCTATCGTCGTTGTTGTGGCTACCGTTGTTGTTGGCGCTGGTTTTGTCTCAGCTGACACTTTTTCAACATCAGATATTTTTGAAATAACCCAATCCGTTAATTCTTTGTCATTAATATTGAATCTAAATACTACATACTGCTCGCCTGTCACTTCCTGATCAACAATTTTTTTAAATCCAATATCTGTCTTATTCATTGGATATCCTGGACAATTTCCACCATTTGTTTCTACTGCCTGCTTATAAAAAGCTTCTGCCTCTGTTTTTCCATTAAGTATTTCATAATATACAATTGCACTGTTGACATCGTCTTTTGCAATGAAATTTAACTTTCCATTTTCATCAACATATGCTCCTCTTTGTATTCTTGATTCAGGGCTTTTTTTAATATCATAATATAGGCGAAGAACTAATTTCCCTTCTGCTATTACTATTCCCTTAGTCACTGAGTTTTCGCTAAGAATATAACCATCATACTCCTTTTCCTCTGCAGAAACCTCTGTACCGATTATAGCTTCTATTCTCTCAGTATCTTCAGTTACAAGGTCATATCCGCTTTCGTCTTCTTTCTGTTTATAATACTCTACCGTATACTGGGATATAGTTGACTCATCAAGGAACTTTGCATACAGTACTAAATTTTCTGCTGTAGAATCTGTTATTTCCGTTATCTGATTCTGATACTTATCATCTGTATACCAACCAAGGAACTTATAACCTTCTCTCGTTGGATTATTAAGTTTTATTGAACTTCCGAATCTATAACCGTTAGGGTTTGCATCATTGTTTGTTCCATCGTTTAATTCATACTGAATTGTATAGCTATTACGTTTATAATATACCTTAACCGTAGCTGTATTGTCTTCTTTTACAACCGTTGTAAGTATATTATTGCTATTTCCATTATCATATGTAAATCCCGTAATGTTCTCTGGTTCATACGTATAACTTGTAGTTCCCTCTTTTACGCTAACCTGTTTTTCCTGCTTTTCGTATCCGGTCCCCTCATAATTTTCAAGATATATTTCCACGTTAACTTTTGAAGTATTTCCTAGCAATTCACTTTCATCAACATTTGGATTTGAACCGTTTCCTGTTTTTGGTCCAACATAGCTTGAATTAGCTGGTACATCAACATATGTATTATCTGTAAAATATACTCTCTTTACTTCATCAGTATGATTTTCCGCAACATATGTTTTGTTTCCATCCTTGCTCAATACTAGTGAAAGTGGCTCACTGCCTGTAATGGAAAAATCCTGATTTCCATACTTCTGTAATGATGTTATATATGAAAGAGTATGTGCCCTTGATTCACCATTTTCAACTTTTCCGCTATCACTCATATCCCATCTTGCAAGGGCACCATCCGGATCATAATAAGCATAATACTCTGCTACTACATCCTGATTAGTCTTTGGATCTGTAAGCATGTCAACTTTATTGAAATTATTGCAAATCTGTTCTTTATTAGAAACAAAATGTTTCCACTGATTACTGTTTTCATCTATACTGTCTACAACGTTTTTGACTTTATCCTTATATTTTCCCATATAAAGTGTTGCCCCTGAAATTGGTAACATTGTAATTGTAGTTACTTCAATAGAGTTTTCTGTCCACCATGCTGTATGATCATATCTTCCGCCAAACAATCTTGTTACTGTCTGGATATTATAATTATTACTATCTTTATATTCTTTAGTAAAAATCTCATTATGTACATCATAGTAATAGTCTTCAATTGCTGCTATTTCTGTTGTGTACATGTAGATTCCAAGGTCTCTGATTCTTTCATCGCCAACAGCTTCTCCCCAAAGAATAAGTGAAGACCATGCATTTACTGACTCTGATGATGATTCCTGGTTGTTACCACCTGAAAGTCCACCTTTTTTGTCCACCATTTGACCATTTTCATCAAATTCATAGTTTGCAACTCCTGATGCCCATGAATGACCTTCGTATATATCAAAATTTCTTAAAAACGGATATCTTGTCTCGCTGTTTTTGTTATAGCTGCTACCATCTCTATTTGCATTTGCTATATCGCCTATCATTTCATAAACCATTCCGCCCCACTCTTTTGCCCACTGTGGGTCTTTCATTGCAACTGCCGCAGCTGCCTTTATCCAGTATCCGTAATGGAAATGATGGTCATTTACCTGCTTATCTGAATCATATGATGTAGGATAGCCAATAAGTGTTCCATACTCTTTATCATAATAAAAATAATCATCTACATGCTGACCGTCTATATATGCCCGATGTGGGTCAAGCCAAAATTCCAGATAATTTTCAACACCTTCAACCATGTCATTTGTCATAGTCTTCATGTCGTTATCTTTAAACTGGTCTGCAAGCCATATTGCATCTGATAATGTATTAAGATTCTTTCCTATCCAATATGTGTCA
>OGXH01002683.1_pt1 | contig 12226 bp, 7 predicted proteins | sample 1576241 | NCBI WGS metagenome assembly OGXH01 (sample SAMEA3541529, study PRJEB24748) | human gut metagenome | biome: human gut; feature: human-associated habitat; material: faeces | place: China | collected 2012
ATTGATCCCAGGTTCTGTCGTAATCATCTTACCTCCCGCTGTCACGCCACCGACTGCAAAGTATCCGGCACCAGCTACAGTGGTGGCCTGATAGGTTACAATAGCTCCGTCATCACCGCATGCTACGTACGCAACTGCGACCTCAGCGGCTGCACCGGCTACCATGGCGGTCTGGTAGGATGCTATTCTAACGCCATCCTGTTCGGTTGCTACACCTCCGGCAACACGTTCGGTAGTAACACTTCCGCTTCCCTTGTCGGCAGCAACTACGGCAGCATCATCGCCTCTGCCTACGCTGTAAACGCTACGAAGAACGATAACTCCGGTGATGCCACTACCATCGGGCTAATCACAGAAAACAAAAAAAGCAACAATGACCTCTCCCCCACCCTCTCCGGCCTCGTCTCCCCCTTCAAGGAAAGCAGCAGCACAGGAAACACCGACACGAACGGTGAGCCCACCGGATTCGGCTTCTATTGGGGTACAGGCTATCAGCAACTGCTCGTCACCGGTGCCGATAAAGATACAGCCGAAGGCGTCACCACCACCACTAAGCCTCTTTTTGCACTGGACAATGAAATAAGGAATGACTGCACCTTTAGTGTCACCGCCCCCATCATAGAAAACGGTACAGTCACCACCGCAGGCAACACCACCCTCACAAATGTCTCCACGGTGATGGTAAACACCACCGGTAACATCTATGCGCAGAAGCGCAACTGGACCGCCGCCGGCATCTGGGGTGCTACGCTCGACGCAGCAGCCGGAAACACCGTAGGCAGCACGGATGCCACAAAGAAGGTTATCCTCGCCCCGCCCATCATTCAATGGAGCTATCAAGGGGAGCAGTAGCATCGCTACAGCACAGCAGCATCCGGGAAACTGACCGGATTAAAAATCCCGGATGAAACCAATTATAATCATTAGAAAATGAAAACAATATGAAGCAGAATATCCAACAACTCATCATTGCCGCTACCATTATTCTGGCGGCAGGCAACAACTGTGCCGTAGCACAAAGCAACAGTACAGCAATCAGCAGTAGCAAAACAATCAGCACCTCCTCGCCCTCTCCCCGCCTCTCCCTGCGCAGCAACCTCCTGCTATGGGCCTTTGGCAGCCCCTCGCTCGGCATGGACCTCACCCTCGGTCGCCGCTGGCAGGTAGGCCTCGACGGCTCATACGGAAATTGGTCGCTCAGCCACCGCACCCACGCCGCCCGCCTCAGCACCGCCGGACTGCAACTGCGTCGCTACTTCCGCCCCTTCACCAACAGAGACCCCGCCTCCCACCCAAATCTTGACATCTACATCTCTTCCTCCCGCGGCGCCTACCTCGGCATCGACCTGCGCTACACCCACTTCAACGAGCAGCTACTCACCGCCGGCACCCCGGGACGCGAGGGCGACCTCATATCAGCCGGAATCCTCCTTGGATACTCCTTCGCACTTGACCCCTGCGGCCGCTGGGCCATTGACGCCGCACTTGCCCTGGGATATCAGCACCAAAACTACGACCGATACACCTGGTACGCCCCCGCCGCCCAAAACCGGCTACTCGGTACCCGCACCCACAACCGCTTCACACTGACGGCACTCGATGTCGCACTCGTCTACCGATTCTGAAAACATCCCCATTCCGCCCACCGAGCCCCTCTCAGCAGCGGAAGAATACAACAGCCATAACCGGAAAACCCCAAGCAACAGCCGGAAAACAAAAAGAAAACAATAACTCGAAAACAGCAAGAAAAATAATATGAAAACAAAACAATACGCCACCCACCCGCTCACCCCCCAATCCGAACTACCGTCGGCAATCCTGTCCGCACTTACAATAGCTCTCCTGTCGGCGCTCCTGTTTACCTCGTGCAGTAAACACCACTACCTCGAACTCTTCCTCGACCCAGACGGCGAACCCATCGAAAACCCCGGCCGAATTTTGCTCAGCGCCCCCGGCGTCGCCAACCCTCTGCTACCCGCCATCCTCACCGACCCCACCCGTGAGGATCGCATCGTTGCCACCGTCCTCCACGGCCAACCTGTCGACGTAGAAGCCGGCACCTACAATCTCCTCTGCGCCCTCCCCACCGATGGCAGCAACACTGAATATTTCGGCACCGACGCCTTCACCCTCAACGGCACCACCATCAGCCTCCCCCTCCTCGACCCAGACGGGCGGCTTCCCCAAGCCCCCGATGTGCTGACTGACGCCACGCCCGTCACCGTCACCTCGGGACGCACCATTCAAACCGCCCTCACCCCCGCACCCCGCACTCGTCTCGTCCGCCTCGACGTCCGCCTGCAGGGAGCCGACGCATCATCCATTACCGCCATCACCGCCCGCCTCGAAGCAAAATCCGGTTTTACAACCGATGCAATGGTATTCCCCCTCCCGGAATCCAGATATAAAATACCACTCTTTTGATCCATTCCACCCACCCCAATCGGAATTTTTGCCGAAGACGGCACGGTAAGTGTCACATCCGGATCCGGACGCAAAAACACCACGTCTTTTTCTAACATTCCACTCATTGGCAGCCAGATATGAAATTGTCCTGTGATCGTGGTACTCGGATTAACATACAGCGTCCAGATCCCTGCCGCCGGGTTTTCAAACCGGATAAACACCAGCTGATCCCCCCGCGTGCGTCCCACCTGTGCATAATCAATTTCCACTCTTGTCCCTTCAAATATAAATTCCTGTTCCTGATGCGAATTTCCGGGCACATTCTGCGCCGGCATAAGAGTGCCTCCCGGCGAACGCACCGCCACCACAAACAATTCCGGTGCACTGGCCCACAACTCGAGATAAAATCCCCGCATCCGCTGTTCCACATTCACCTCTACCGCAACCATCGAATTTCCATCACTTTTCCCGTAAAAATGATGTCTGGCATTCGCCTCATTTCCGGTTGCCACAACCGCACACCGGCGCCATCTGCCCGCAATATCATCAAGAAGTTCCGAAAGATTGCTGCCACCGGAATGGCTTCCGTTGTTTGTCCCGAGACCAAGGCACAGAATAAGGGGCCGCCCCAGTTTTCTGGCAGTCTCTTCGAGATATTCAACTGCCGCCATAATGTCATTTTCCTGATAGGCAGGCATCTCCTGCGGAATATAAAAAAAGTCTTTCAGATATGGTTTTGCCGGTTTTAACTTTACAACCAGAAGTTCCGCATAAGGAGCCGCCCCAGTAAAACCAGCCTGCAGATCTTCACTTCCGCAGGCAATACTTGCCAGCATGGTTCCGTGCCCATCTTCATCCGTCACTGGAACCAGTTCCCGCGGATGTTCCTGTTCCAGTGCCTCATTGATCTCTTTTTGTGTATATTCCGTTCCGTACAAAAATCCCTGAGGGGTATTTTTCTCCCCCGCCGGAATACTCTGATCCCAGATTGAGCGGATTCTTGTACTTCCATCGGCATTTCGGAAACAGGGCAGTTCATAGGAAATTCCCGTATCAACAAATCCAATAAAAATACCCTGTCCCCGAAGGGACAGGGCTGGCTGATTCTGCAGCTGCAGGATACCGGTTGTCTCCAGTGCAAGCGTATCCAACAGTCCGAAACATTTTGGGATAATCGAATATCCGTATGTCTTAATGCTCAGCTGCGGCACCTCGTCCCGGTCAAAATATTCTGCCACAAATTTTTCACCGATATTTTGTATACATTCTGCCCGGTCGTCAGAAATCTCCAAAGACTCTCTGGCAATCAGGATATCGTAGGTATTGTTGGAGCGGATAAATGCATCACAATTTCTATCCATAAGAAGCTCCCACACTTCTTTTCCGTAACTATATGCACAAAACTTTCAGAATAGAACTTATTCTTTTACACATGCCACGCCATACGGTTCCAGTGTAAGAATTCCCTTGATCACCTCTCCCGTCAGAAGATCAATTCCCTCTACTCCGGAAACAATCTGCGGTTCGGTCGTATCATTCAGATAAAATACATACCGCATACCATCCGCTTCGCGTGTGTGACGTTCCACGCCATATGGAAGTTTATACATCGAAACTCCCGCTTTTTTCAGTGTACGCGCATACAGGTGCTGCATGGAAGCATCATCCAGCCGGGCCGCGATATACATGGCACTGCCGTTTTGACATGTGCGCTCCGTCACTGCTGCCATTCCTTTGTAATAATCCTGTTCATAGGTACCAAGCACGTTTGTGCCATCTGCCACGCGCAGAACTTCCGCATAATCCCGTACTTCCCCTTCCGGCATTTCGGCAAAATGTACGCGGTTGCGGTCGGACGGATACAGTGTATCAATTTCCTCACTGATCACACCAAAGAGATCCTTTAATCCGTCTCCCGGAAATCCGCCCAGATAATTGAGCTGGTTTTCATCCACATATCCGGTCACATAGGTTGCAATCAGATGACCTCCCTGCTCCACAAACTGTTTCATGCGCTCCCCGACATGCGGATGCAGCAGATACAGCATTGGTGCCACAATCACAGAATAACCGCTATAATCCTCTTCACTGGAAATCACATCCACATCCACTCCGAGCGCCGACAGATTGCGGTATGCTTTCCTGCAGGTCTTAATATAGTTACGGGTGGACTCTGCCAGCCCCTTCATTCCATCCGTTGCCCAGAGGCTGTCCCAGTCGTATAACACAGCTACCGGTGCTTTTACGACTGTCCCTGCCAGATCTTTGAGTTTCTTTAATTCTTCCCCAAGATCTGCCACTTCACGAAAAACTCTGGTATCATCCGTTCCGAGATGATCCACAACCGCCCCATGGTACTGCTCAAACGATCCCCTTCCTTTCCGCCACTGGAAATACTGCACCGTATCGGAACCGAGAGCCACTGCCTGCAGCGAAGCCAGCCGGTGTACGCCCGGACGTTTCATTTTATTAAACGGATGCCAGTTAACCAACCCCGGCGCGCTCTCCATGAGCATAAACGGCTGCTCTTTTTTCAAACAACGGATCATGGCATGATCAAACGCATTTTCTGTCATCGTATCTGAAAACGACTCCTCATCATTGTGAAACCGCGGATAAGAATCCCAGGACACCACGTCCAGCGGCTGCTGCATTTTATGATAGTCCAGTCCGTCATATTCTTTCATAAAATTCGTTGTCACCGGAATCTGCGGGGTACGTTCTTTTAAAATGGCAATCTCTGCCTTCATGTAATCCGTCATATTCCAGGTGGTAAACCGTTTCCACTCCAGATTCAATCCCATAATGCTGAATTCTCCGTTGCGGTACGGCGGTTCAATCTGGGAAAAATCATTGTAAGTATGACTCCAGAACGTTGTCCACCATGCCTTGTTCAGTTTTTCAATATCATGGTCAAACTTTTCCGCCAGATAATCCTGGAACCGCTTTACACAGTGCGGACAGTAACATTCCCCGCCAAATTCATTGGAAATATGCCACATCAGAAGCCCCGGATGATTTCCGAATTCATCTGCCAGTTTATTGACTATCACAGAAACCTTCTTCCGATAAACCGGTGCACTCATACAGTGGTTGTGCCGCACCCCGTGATGTTCACGCACCCCGTAGGAATCCACGCGTCTGCACTCCGGATATGTTTCATCCAGCCATGCCGGGCGCGCTCCGGACGGCGTCGCCAATATCGTGTAAATGCCATTGGCATATAACTTATCCATGATGTCATGCAGCCATGCGAAATGAAATTCCCCTTCCCGCGGCTCATAGGTTGACCAGGAAAATACCCCAAGTGTTGCACAATTCATCCCGGCTTTCTTCATCATGCGGATATCTTCTTCCAGAATGTCCGGCCGGTCCAGCCACTGTTCCGGATTATAATCCCCTCCGTGCATAATTCCGCCGATCTGCGGAAATAAAATCTTTTTCTCCATGTTTCCTCTCCCTTTATTTTGTGTTTTCTATATTCCGGCTTGCATGACAGGTAAAATACAAAATCTGATACTCCCCGGAAATTTTTCCAAACAGTTCATTACCATGTGCCATCTTTTCTTCATCCAGATTGACAAACGGATCGTCCAGCACCAGAAACGGTTTTTCCTTCGGATACATCGCATCCACCAGTGCCAGACGCATACAGATTCCCAGCAGATCCTGATATCCGGCAGACAGCCACTTGGTTTCCCGCATCTCGCCCTGCTCTTTCATCTGCACCTCGATGTTGGCATCCACCATCCAGTCTTTTTCTTTATCCCCTGTTAGAAGCGTGTAATACTTTCCAAACCCGTTCTCGATCGGACCCAAATATCTCGCAGAAAACTGCTCCTTTGCATTCTGTAGGAACTCTCCCGTCAGACGCAGGGTTTCATATAAATGCTGTTCTTCTTCCTGTTCCTGTCTGCAGATGGAAAGCTGCTGTTCTTTTTCATCCCGGATATCCAGCTGATCCTGCAGATCTTCGAGCTGATGATGGTACTGCTCGATGGCTTCCCGGATATCCTCGCTCCGCTCATCCACATCACGGATCATGGAATTGAGTTCGTCCAGAGAATATGGACATTTTTCCACCGCTGCCAGTTCTTTCATATTGTGTTCCTGTTCAAAAAGTTCTCTCTTTTTTCTTGCCTCTGCATATGCTTTCTGTGCGATCCGGTACTCGGTTGCCTTCATCTGTAACTGGCTGATTCCTGCTGCAAGATCTTCTCCGAAATCCATTCCCGCTTCTTTTCCAAATGCAAGCAAAGAGTTCTGTTTCCGTTCAAATTCCTGTCTTGCCGCATCGCTTTTTCCGGCACGGCTGCGCAGACGCTCATATTCCTGCAGCTGGCTGCGGAGTTCATACAGGCAGGTTCTGGCATCCTTTTCTCCCGGAACCATCTGATACTGCTCCAGAAAATGCTTGGTCTCCTGTTCGATGCGCGAAGCTTCTTTCGAAGCCTCTTCCATGGTTTTTTGAATTTCTTCCACCGGTCCGCGGAGCTTACGCTCCTCTTCCAGATGCTGTACCCGGAGTGCACGCACCTTTTCTTCTTCCTTTGATACCTGCACCTTGCGCACCACAAGAAGCACAATACCTGCCACTGCCGCAACCACCGATACCGCCAGAAGCGGAAGGAAAAACTTATGTACCTGTGGCAACAGAAACGACAACACACCACCGGCAGCACCGATCACCAGCAGGATAATGCCGCAGATCATCATCGGAAGACGATTTTTTACCGTATAATCCGGTTCTTCCCGCTTCATTGCCATCGCTTCAAAATAGGACATTTTCGTTTCCAGCTGCGTTTTTTCCTCTTTCAGTTTTGCAAAACGCTCCTGTTCTTTTTCCATTTCCGTTATTTTTTCTTCGGAAGGAATCTGGTTTTTGAACTTATCACCAAGTTCCTGCAGGCGGTTTTCTTCTTCCTCGGTCAGCCCCAGATTAAACAAAGTGGTTTTTAACACCCCAAGCATCTGTACATCCTGGTTCTGCTTTGCAAACTCCTCATCCTGCGGCACCTGTCCCGGAAATACATCTGCAAAAGCATCCAGTGCCGCTTTCTTTTCCTGTTCCTCCTGTTTGGTGGCCGCATAGGCCTGCTTGATTCCTTCTCTGCGGCTCTCTTCACTCGCCACCTGCAATGCTTTTGCATACTGATCCCGAATCCCGGCCAGTTCTTTTCTCTGCTCCTGTTTTTCGGTAAGTTTTTCGGTAATCTTTTTGTAAGACGCCTCTGCCGCATCATAGCCACGCAGTTCTTCCGTTAACAGCGTGATCATGTTCGTCCGCTTTTTCATGGAACCTGTTGCACGGTCCGGTGAAAGTTTATTCATCCGGTCATGAATCTTTTTCTGAGCGGTCTCAAAATTATTGATATCGTTTGTATTCTCTACAAGATTTCCCAGCTTGGCATTGATCGCATCAGTCGAGCAGCATTCGCAGTCATTTTGTGCAATAAATGCGCTCCTTTTAAACGACGCACTGTCCAGTCCGAAAATTTCACTTCCGATCTCGGAAGAAAAATCATGACATTCCAGATTGGTGGAAAGATCGTATAAATGAAAAACATCTGTTTTTTCTGTTTTTCCAAATGTACGGCTGATCCGGTACTCTTTTCCCTGATAGGAAAAATCCAGTTCGCCTCCATACGTTCCCCCCTGCCACGGGCGGAATACCACACGTTCTTTATCAAACAGCCCGGATTCTCTCTTAGAGTCAAACCCGTAAAACATCACCCGCAAAAAAGCGGCCAGTGTACTTTTTCCCCATGCATTCGGTTCGTGAAACAGATTGACCCCGTCCTGAAATTCCAGATGCAGATCCGATAGTTTTCCAAAATTGTCGATATGACAGGAACGTAATTTCATCCTATATCTCCTCCCCGGACAATGCCAAAATTCCACAGCGGATCACTTCTGCCTTCTGCTCCTGTGACAGTTCAGATCCAAGTACCATACGGATAAACTCCCCCTTTAACGAGGCATCTTTTTCATAATCACTGTAGTCGACCCGAAGGGTTGTCCGGTCCTTCACCTTTTCAAAATAAAAATAATCCGAGAACAGATTCTGCAGATACTCGCAATTGATCTCCGCATCCACTTCCACCTCACCGGTCAGCACAAATTTGACAAGGCTTCCCGACGGATACTGCGCCTGTTTTACAGCTTCTTCCATCCGCTCCGCCGCTTCCCTTGTCGTCATGACATTGCTCACATCCACTTCAAGCGTGTACAGCGTGCGGGCTGCCATCTGAACAAACTGCATCTGGGCACGGCAGGTCTGCTCGTCCACATCCAGTAAAACGAATCCTTTCGGTCCACACTCGTCAAATCCGCGTCCTTCCAGACATCCACAGTAACACCAGGTACCGCGGTTATCCAGCTTGTCCTGCATGAAGGTATGTACATGTCCCAGCGCCAGATAATCAATATTTTTATTTTTCAACTGGTTCAGGCTGATATTCTCTGCCTGTGTACGACATGCATAATCGCCTGCCTGTCCGTGCATCATGACAATATTGAAATCTTCATGTCCCAGCACAAGGGAATTGTAAACGGTCGCCCGGTTGTTCTCCGAGAGTTCGATTCCGCTGATCACAATATTTCCATACCGGTAGGCAGTCCATGTATCGGAAAACAAAAGCAGATTGTCCGGTACTTCCTCCAGCTTGGAAAGAAAATTGTCACTGTCATGGTTTCCTCTCAGATATAAGAAATCAATCTGGGGATGTGTATCGATCATGTCCCTTACGGTGTTGCGCGCCAATGCTGATACATTTCGTGTATCAAACAGATCTCCCGATATCATGATCAGACGCACCCCTGTCTTTTCTGCATATTCGACCATCCGTGTAAACGTACGGATGATTTCTCTTTTGCGCTCTCTTGCCTGCTCTTTTGTCAGGTTTGCTGTCATCTGGGAATCCAGATGCAGATCTGCACAATGAATGATTTTCATACATCCTCCTTATGAATTACGAACAAAACAATACTGTTTCTATCATATCATACAATAGGGAAAAGAAAAAGACCTGATGCCCTTCGACATCAGATCTTTTATTTCGGTTTTTCTACATTTTATGCGTTTGCTTCCTGTTCCGGAAGTGCCGCAACTCCACGCATTTCAATGAGCGGTCCGCCCTTTTTCTCCACATAATCCTCTGTGATCGTCACTTTTCCGATATTGTCATCCTTTGGAATCTCATACATGATATCCAGCATGAACTCTTCAATAATGGCTCGCAGTGCACGGGCACCGACTTTCTTTTCTTTCGCCTGCTTTGCAATTGCATGCAAAGCGCCCTCCGTAAACTCCAGATCCACTTCATCCATCGCCAGAAGTTTTTTGTACTGACGCACAATCGCATTCTTCGGCTCTGTCAGAATACGCACCAGCATGTCTTCCGTCAGTGCTTCCAGTGAAAACAGAACCGGCAGACGTCCCAGAAACTCCGGAATCATTCCGAATTTACGGACATCCTCCACAGTCACTTTGCAAAGAAGGTTCTCTTCCTTGTCGTATTTATCTTTCAGATCTGCCTTAAAACCGATGGACGCCTCCTTGTTTAAGCGCTCCTTGATAACCTCTTCCAGTTCCGGAAAGGCACCGCCACAGATAAACAGAATATTCTTCGTATCTACCGTGGTCATCGGAACCATCGCATTTTTGCTGCTTGCTCCAACCGGAACTTCAATCTCTGCGCCTTCGAGAAGCTTTAACATTCCCTGCTGCACCGACTCTCCGCTTACATCCCGCTGATTGGCATTGCGCTTCTTTGCAATCTTGTCGATCTCATCAATGAAAATAATACCGTGCTCTGCACGCTCCACATCATTGTCAGCCGCAGCCAGAAGTTTGCTGACTACACTTTCGATGTCATCACCGATATATCCGGCTTCGGTCAGAGAGGTCGCATCTGTGATTGCCAGCGGCACATCCAAAAGCCGTGCCAGTGTCTTTACCAGATACGTCTTTCCCGATCCGGTCGGTCCGATCATGAGCATATTGGACTTTTCGATTTCCACGCCGTCATTGGTGTCTTCCATCACACGTTTATAGTGATTGTAAACGGCAACGGACATCACTTTTTTGGCATGTTCCTGTCCGACAACATACTCATCCAGACGCGCCTTGATTTTGTGCGGTGCCGGAATGGAATGAATATCCAGTTCCGGTTTCGGCTGCTCATCCTTTGGTTTCTTTTTCTTTAACTTCTGTTTGTTCGGAACCGCATTCTGTAGATCCGCCAGATTGATCATACTGATATTCGGCATTTTTCCCATGTTCATATTCATGAAATCGCCCATGTTAAAGGTGCCGTTGTTCATGGTATCAAATGTTTTCTGCATACAGTCCTGACAAATGCAGATATCATTCTGGATATGTATCATCTTTCCCGCAACACTCTCCGGTCTGCGGCAGATGTAACAGACATCTTCATATTCACTTGTATTGTTTGTATCGGATGTCGTGGTATTTTCTTTATTATTCTGGTCTTCCGCCATCGTATAAACTCCTTTTTTACATATAACATTGCCGCCGCAGTAAGCGACGGCAAAATTATTATACGATATTCAGCCTGTAAAGACAAGTTTTCCCCTGTTTTTTCATTTTTCTTTAAGATTTAAAGCAGTTCCTTTAAGATTTTATTTACGATTCCCGGATTTGCCTTGCCTTTGGTTGCTTTCATCGTCTGTCCGACCAAAAATCCGATTGCTTTCTCTTTTCCGTTGTGGTAATCCTCCACCGACTGCGGATTGTCTTTGACAATCTGCTCTATCGTTGCGCGAAGTGCATCCTCATCGTTATCACTCTTTAAGCCATGCTCTTCCACATAACGCTCCGGATCAATGTCCTCATCAAAGACTTTTTCAAATACTTCCTTGGCAACGGAATTATTGATCGTTCCTGCCTCTGTCAATTCGATAATTTTTGCCAGATGCTCTGGTGAAAAACGGAGATCTTCGGCATCCATTTCCCGGTCCTTTAACAGACGCATCGTTTCTCCCATAAGCCAGTTGGAAACCTTCTTTGGTTTATTGCAAATCGCAGAAGTCGCCTCGAAGAGATCTGCCAGCTTTTTCTCCGATGTAAGAATCTGTGCATCATACTCTGGCAGACCAAACTCTGCAATATAACGGGCCAGTTTTTCATCATGAAGTTCCGGCTGATTGTCCCGGATCTGCTGCAGCCATTCGTCACTGACAACGATCGGTACCAGATCCGGCTCCGGGAAATAACGATAATCCTGTGCATCCTCTTTGGAACGCATCGCATAGGAATATCCCTGATCATCGTTCCAGCGGCGGGTCTCCTGTACAACCTTTTCCCCGGATTCAATCAGATCAATCTGGCGGGCTGTCTCGGCTTCAATGGCATGTGCGATTGCCTTAAACGAACCGATATTTTTCATCTCGGTACGGGTACCAAACTCTTTGGCGCCCTTTTCACGAACTGATAAATTGACATCCGCACGCATGGAACCCTCCTGCATCTTGCAGTCACTGGCACCCAGGTACTGGATCGTCATACGCAGTTTCTCCAGATATGCAATGACTTCCTCTGCGGAGCGCATATCCGGCTCGGACACGATCTCGATCAGCGGTACCCCGGAACGGTTGTAATCCACCAGAGATACCCCTTCCCAGTCATCGTGTACTAACTTTCCGGCATCCTCTTCCATATGGATTTCATGGATACCGATGGTCTTTTTCCCGCCGGATTCCGTCTCGATCTCTACCCCTCCGTCATGGCAGATTGGCAGATAAAGCTGGGAAATCTGATAGTTCTGCGGGTTATCCGGATAGAAATAATTTTTCCGGT
>OGXH01002684.1_pt1 | contig 12224 bp, 7 predicted proteins | sample 1576241 | NCBI WGS metagenome assembly OGXH01 (sample SAMEA3541529, study PRJEB24748) | human gut metagenome | biome: human gut; feature: human-associated habitat; material: faeces | place: China | collected 2012
AAAGGTCGCAGGAAATCACAAAAGGGACACCGCAAGCCGCAGAAAACGCCGGAAATCCAGGCATGCTTACTCGCCCATGAACACTGCGTTCAGTGCGTCGTAGTTCTCGGTGATCGCCTGCTCAGCGGTCTGCTCGCCGGTCCAGACCGGGCCGAGGACCGTGCGGAGGAGCTCGATGAACTCGGTGGTGTGCGGGATGTAGTACCAGCAGGTAGACTCAGCGCAATCTCTTGCGTAGTCAACGACAGCACCCTTGTACTCGTCATGATCCGGGAAGTTGGGGTTGTCGATCCACTTGTTGGTGAGGGTCTCATCGGTGTAGTACTCTTCGAGGATGGGCATCCAGATGCCGGTGGCGATCAGGCTGTCCCAGCTGTTCTCTTCCTTCATGTACCACTTGATGAAGGTCATGGCCTCTTCCGGATGCTTGGTCTGGGAGAAGACGACCTGCGGGCCGCCGGTGCAGATGGTGACCTCGTTGACCATCTTCGGCAGACGGGCGACGCCATAGTTCAGGCCTTCGTCACGGGCGGTGGCAAGGCAGGTGCCGACGTTCCATGCGCCAGCGGTCGCCATGGCGACGGTGCCGGTCAGCAGGGAGCGCTGCATGCCGTTGTCCTCGAGGCCTGCATTGTAAGGCATGCAGTTCTCAACGAGGGTCAGGTCAGCGACCTTCTGGATGGACTCGATGACCTTCGGGTCATTGATGGTGCAGGCGGAGCCGTCCTCGGTGAACCAGCGGCCGCCGTTGGACAGTGCCCAAACCTCAAGCTGCCAGGTCCAGTTGTCAACGACGCAGCCGTACTGCTTGATGTTTTCCTTGTCGAAATCCGGGCTCAGGGCGTTGTTGCCGTTGGCGTCGAGGGTCAGGGTCTTGGCCAGGGTGACGAACTCGTCCCAGGTCATAGCCTCGGTAGCGGACGGATAGTCCAGACCGGCGGCATCGAACATGTCCTTGTTGTAGTACAGGGACAGGACTTCGTTTGCAGCGGAGTAAGCGACGGGCTTGCCTTCGCTCTTGAAGGTGATGGAATCAAGGGGCATGGAGTCGGCGCCCTCGTACATGGCGGAGATGTCGTACAGCAGGCCGTCGGAAGCGAAGTCCAGAACGCCGGACTCGTTCATGATGCCGCAGTCGGGAAGCTCACCCGCGGTAGCCATGGTGTTCAGCTTCGTGACATACTCTTCGTTGGGGATTGCCATGACCTCAACCTTGATGTTCGGATACTCTTCATGGAACTTGTCGGCGACGGCCTGCACGCTGGCAGCCTCGTCCGGGGTGCCCCAGTAGGAGTAGGTGATGGTGACGACGTCGCCGTCATTGCCGTTGGTGTCATCGGAGGAATCGGAGTTCTCCGTGGCGGGGGTGGTGTCCTGAGAGCCGTCGGTCTGATCGTTGTTGTCGGTGTTGGTTGCGCAGGCGACCATACCAACGACCATCAGCAGGCACAGCAGGAGCGCGATGATCTTCTTCATGGTTCAGGTTCCTTTCTTCATTTCAAGTTTTTTATTATAGCAGCTTCCTGCTGCGTATAATTACGAAATAGTGGTATCGACCCAGACGCGCATCTCGCCGGGCGTGCGGTTGCCCCACAGGCCATAGGGAACGGCGTGCAGCGTGCACGGCTCGGTGCGCAGCACGCAGTCGGCATAGAGCTCAGCGTCGTCCACACCGGTCGACACGATCCGGCAGCCGTTCACGTCCAGCTCCGGCAGGTTGCCGGGCAGGCCCTCGGCGGGCACCTTCTCTTCAACGGCGGCATCCGGCGCCATGCGCAGGGCCGCGAGGTTTTCGCCGTTGTCCTGCTGCTCGAAGCAGTAGACGAACGGGCCCTTCTGCAGTGCGACGCGGCCGACATCGGCGCGAACACACAGGTTTGCGGCGCAGCGGTGCACCGGCACCGAGCCGCTGAGCGTGAAGTGATGCTCTCCTGCGCAGTTCACGGCAAGCACGGCATAGCCGTTCTCGACCGCAGGCTGGATGCCCTCGCCGTTCAGGCGGAAGACGGGCTTCTCAAGCCACTTCGGCAGGCGCAGGCGCACAACGATGGGGTGTGTGCCGCTCGAGCGGACGTCCAGCTCCAGCGCGCCGCCATGCATCAGGCCGCTGCGCTGCTCGATGCGGACGTCGGTATCGCGCAGGGTCGTCTCGATGGTCGAGCCGACGAGCAGGTTGACATAAATACTGCGCTCATCGACCGCATAGATGTACTGGCCGAGGGAAGCGAGCGTGCGCGCGATATTTGCAGGGCAGCAGGCAACCTCGAACCACGGCTGGCGGACGGGCTTGAGATACTCGATAGATGTATGGTCCTTGCAGTTTGCAGGCCAGACCTCCAGCGGATTGACGTAGAAGTAGCGGTCGCCCGCAGCGCTGACGCCGCCGAGCACCGTGTTGCACAGGGCGCGCTCCACCGTCTCGTAATACGAGGCGTCATGGAACATGGCCGCCATGCGCTGGCCGAACATCATCAGACCGATGGACGCGCAGCTTTCGCAGTACATGCGGTCGTTCGGCAGGTCGTAATCCACGGTGAAGCGCTCAAGCAGGCCGGACGAGCCGATGCCGCCCGTGATATACATACGGCGCTTCGTGACATTGTCCCAGAGCGTCTGGCAGGCATTGCGCAGGGCCTCGTCCTGCTGGATATCGGCCAGATCGGCCATTGCGCTGCACTGGTACATGGCGCGGACTGCGTGGCCCTCCATTGTCTTCTGCTCCACGGGACGCACATGCGACTGGGAGTAGGAGGGATCGTAGTTGCGCAGTTCGGGGAAAATGACCTTGTGGTTCGGGTCATTCATCTCGCGCAGCAGGTAGTTCGGCGTGCGGCCGCGGCAGTCAATGAAGAAGCGCGCCGTCTTCAGGTAGCGCTCCTCGCCCGTCACGCGCCACAGCTTCACGAGGGCAAGCTCGATCTCCTGATGGCCGGGATAGCCCGGAAGCTGCCCCTCGCCGTCGCCGAAGGTTTGGCAGATAAGGTCTGCAAACTTCGCGGCAATGTCGAGCAGGCGGCGCTTGCCGGTCGCGTTATAGTAGGCGACGGCAGCCTCGATGAGGTGGCCCGCGCTGTAGAGCTCGTGGCCCTCGGTGAGGTTCTTCCAGCGGAGCTCGGGATGACAGACCGTGAAATAGGTGTTCAGGTAGCCGTCCGGCTGCTGGGCCTGGCCGATGATCTCAATGAGCTCGTCAGCCTCGGGAATATACTCTGTTTCGCCGTTATTTGCGCAATAGGCAACGGCCTCGAGCCATTTATAGGCATCCGTATCGCCGAACACGACACCGCGGTGCTCGCCCTGGAGCGTGCCGCCGGCGATGCGGAAATTATCAATGCAGAAGCAGCGGCTCTGGCCCTGCTTGCCGTTGAGGATCTCCCACTGCACGGGGATCATTTTCTTTGCGACCATGCCCGCGTAATGGCTGAACAGCGGATCCGTTACTCTAATTTTTTTCAAATCGGGGATCGTGATCTTGCTTGCCATAATGTGGAACCTCCATTGGTGGTTAAACGTTTAAGAAGAAATCAGAAAAGAAAACGCGGAATCCCGTCGTCGGTCGCCGCGTGCCGAAGCCGCAATTGGCGTCCGGTGATTTAAACGTTTAACTTTTTCTGACCTGATTATATCATAATTTTCGGATTTGTAAAGGCAGAATTACAGAATCGTGAGTTTATACAACTTTCCCGACTATTTTTTGTGCAGAATCCACAACGATCAAGCTGCGCATCTGCCGGTCTGCAGCCGTTCCGGCCTGCATGTAAGCCCCAAAATGTGCAGCACGCGGGATTTCCCTGTAATTTGCGTCAAATTTAGCATTTTCCCCGAAATAAAACGTTTAGCTCTTGCTGTTTTTCGTACGGTATGATATGATTATATCAACGCTTCGCATTGTAAATTACCAGAGAAGGTGAACCATTTCATGGCAACCATTCGCGAGATCTCGGACCGAGCCGGTGTATCCATCGCAACGGTCTCCAAGGTCCTGAACAACAAATCCGGCGTCAAGCAGGAGACGGCCGACCGAATTCTGCAGATCGCGGACCAGCTCAATTATCGTCCGAATCTCAACGCCCGCTCGCTGAAGCTCGGCGACGCGCGCACCATCGGCATCATCACGGAGGACCTGACCGTCTTCAACACGCCGGAGATCGTCGACGGCGTCGCCTCCGTATGCGAAACGCTGAACTATCATTATATTCTGAGCAATCTGCGTTTCAACAAGCGCTACCACGACAATCCCTGGGACTATCCCGAGAGCAACGTGCTCGTTCGCTCCGCCGTGAACGATCTGCTGTCCAAGCAGGTCGCGGGCATCATCTATATCGGCTGTCACAGCCACCTTGTCGCATCGCTGAAGGCGCATGCCCATATCCCGTTCGTGTGCGTTTACTGCACCTGCGAGGATCAGGACGTGCCCTGCGTCGGCTATGATGACCGTCTTGCCGCCTATGAGGCCACGGGCACTCTGCTGGAGCACACGTCGGAGCACATCGGCATGATCACGGGTCCCATCCACTCCGTGCACACCCTGCGCCGCGCCAACGGCTTCCTGCAGGCCCTGCACGACCACGGCGTAGCCTATGACTCTTCCCTCGTCCGCGCAAGTGACTGGGACCGTGACTCCGGCTACCGTCTCGGCGGCGAGCTCATCCGCGCGGGCGCAAAGGCCATTTTTGCGCAGAATGACCTTGTCGGCACCGGCGTGATCGACTGGTGCAACCAGAACGGCATCGAGGTCGGCAGGGACATCTTCCTTATCGGCTACGATAACCGTGAGATCAGCTCCGTCTGCCGCCCGTCACTCTCCACCGTCGCCCTGCCGCTGTTCCAGATGGGCCAGAGCGCGGGCCACACCCTGCTGGACATGCTCTCCGGCAAGCATCCGGCGCAGAAGGACATCATGCTGGAATGTACGATCATCAAACGAGAATCCACAGGAGGTTAATTCATGAAAGCTCGCATCCGACTGCAGAAGGACTGCATCATCTCCCCCATCGATCCCCGCGTGTTTGGCTCGTTCATCGAGCATCTCGGCCGCGCCGTCTATACCGGCATCTATGAGCCGGGCCACCCGACTGCCGACGCCTTCGGCTTCCGCGGCGACGTGGAAGAGCTCATCCGTCCGCTGCATGTCACGCAGATCCGCTATCCGGGCGGCAACTTCCTGTCCGGCTACGACTGGCGCGACGGCATCGGTCCGAAGGACAAGCGTCCCGTCCGCCCTGACATGGCTTGGAGCGCCATTGAGCCGAATCAGGTCGGCACGGATGAATTCCTGCAGTGGTGCGAGCGCATCGGCGCGCAGCCGATGATGGCCGTGAACCTCGGCACCGGCACCCCGAAGGACGCCGTGGAACTGCTGGAATACTGCAACGGCGACATGCACACCTACTGGGCGGACAAGCGCCGCGAAAACGGCCGCGAGGCCCCCTATAACGTCAAGCTCTGGTGCCTCGGCAACGAGATGGACGGCCCCTGGCAGATCTGCTCGAAGACGGCCACGGAATACGGCCGCATCGCCTGCGAGACGGCCAAGCTCATGAAGATGTTCGACCCGACCATTGAGACCGTCGCCTGCGGCAGCTCCTACCGCACGATGCCGACGTTCGGCACCTGGGAAGAGGAGGTCCTCCGCCAGAGCTATCCCTACGTCGACTATCTGTCGCTCCATCAGTATTATACGAACCATGGGGGCGACGTCATGAATTTCCTTGCACGCAGCGAGGAGATGGGCGAGTTCATTCAGGAGGTCGCCGCCATCTGCGAAAAGATCCGCCTTGAGGTCGGCAGTGACAAGCACATCGGCCTGTCGTTCGACGAGTGGAACGTCTGGTATCACTATGCCAAGAACGGCAGGGTGGCGGAGAAGTGGACGGTCGCCCGCCCCATTGAAGAGGAGAACTACGACTTTGCAGACGCTCTGCTCGTCGGCAGCATGCTCAACACCCTGCTCAACCACGCCGACGTCGTGAAGGTCGCCTGCCTGGCCCAGCTCGTCAACGCGCTGGCCCCCATTATGACCGAGCCGGGCGGCCGCGCCTGGGCGCAGACGACCTACTGGCCGTTCCTCTATGGCTCGCAGTTCGGCCGCGGCACGGCCCTGCAACAGGAGGTCGAGGTCCCGACCTATGCCTGCGGTGTCAGCCCGAAGGCCCCGTACCTTTCCAGCTCCGCCGTGCTCTCCGAGGATGGCGCGCATGTGACGGTCTTTGCCGTGAACAAGAGCCTCGACGAGGCCATGACGCTGGAGCTTGACGGCCTGAACGCCGTACTGGAGCAGCACGTCACGCTGACCGCCCCCGCGCTGGACAGCGAGAACACGGCAGACGCCCAGCCCGCCCTGCCGCGGGAGCTGCCTGTCGGCGCAGACGCGCCGGAGCTGCCCGCCGCCTCGTGGAATATGCTCCGCTTCCGCCTTGCCTGATTTTGAAGATATCCCCTACCGGCGCAGGCCCCCCTGCGCCGGTTTTTTGCGTCTGTATTGGGTCATTCTGGCTCATTCATGGTAGGGGCGGGGCATGCCCCGCCCGTGCGCGAAGCGGCAAAAGCAGCACCAATTCGGTGCAGTGTACCGTTTCCTGCGCCATGCTTCCTGATGTGTCATTGCGAGGAGCGAAGCGACGTGGCAATCTCGCAGTACCCGGCCGGACAACAGGGTACTCCCGGCGAAATTGCAGCTGCCTGCACGAGATTGCCACGGGCGCAAAGCGCCCTCGCAATGACAAATCGGGAGCCATCGCCGTTTTAGCGATAGCCTGTGCAAATCGTCAGTGCAGCGCCGGGAGCGGCATGCCGCTCCCCTACAATAAGGGTACGATCGACAGCGCGCCGCAAAAGTCAAAAAGGAGCCGCCCGGTGGGCGGCTCCTCCCCTGCCCGCATCGGCGGACAGGGATTTTTTTGGATCAGTTCTCCGCAGTCAGATAGCGCATCAGAATGACGGCGATCTGGGCGCGGGTCGCGGTCTCCTGCGGGGCGAGGTAGGTCTTGCCGTCGCTCTCGGAGATACCGTTGATGAGGCCCTGCTCCACTGCCCACGCCATGGCGTCGGCGGCGTAATCGGAGACCTTCTCGGCATCCGGGAAACCGGCGAGCTTGCCCTCGACCTTCTCCGCCTTGGCATAGCGGAAGAGGATCGTCGCGATCTGCTCACGGGTGATCTGGTCGTTCGGGGCGAACGTCGTGGTGTTCACGCCCTTGACGATGCCGTTCTCCGCTGCCCAGATGACAGCGTTCGTGTACCACTGACCGTCTGCCACGTCGGCAAACGGGTTCGTGGCCGTGCTCTCCGGCTCGCCCGCGATGCGATAGAGGATCGTCACGAGCTGGGCGCGGGTCAGGTTGCCGTCGACGTCGAACGCATCGTCCGCGACGCCGTTCATGAAGCCGTTTCTCACCATGAAGTCGACGCCGGTATGATACCAGCCATTCTCCTCCACGTCGGTGAAGTTCGTGCTCGGGCAGCCTGCGGTCTTGAGGGCCTCGCGTGCGGCCGCAAGGATCTCGTCGACCTCCTCGGGCGTCTTGGCGGCTTCGATGGCAGCCTTGGCGTCCTCGATGACCTTGGCATAATCCTCACGGGCGTGGCCGGTCAGGGTCTCGCTCTCATGCAGGAGCTGTGCCAGCTCGAAGGAGGCGGCATACTTGGAAGCGGCAAGCGCAGCTTCCTCGGCAGCCTTGCGGGCTTCCTCGGCGGCCTTGCGCTCGGCCTCTGCCTTTTCGGCAGCAGCCTGGGCCTCGGCCAGATAATCGATGAGCTCAGCCTTGATCTCAACGACCTTCTGATAGGTCTCGGCCATCTGGCGGGCATACTCGGCAGCCTCGGCGGCAGAGGCAGCAGCCTCGACCTCGGACTTCTTCGCAGCCTCGAGCGCGAGCTCGGCAGCGGCCTTTGCTTCCTCTGCGGCCTTCTGAGCATCCTCGGCAGCCTTCTTCGCGGCCTCGGCCTCAACCTTGGCGCGCTCGGCAGCTTCCTTGTCCTCGGCGCTGGAAGCAGCGGCCTCCTCGGCCTTCTTCTGAGCCTCTTCGGCTCTTGCCTTGGCGGCTTCGGCAGCAGCCTGCGCAGCCTCGGCGGCAGCCTGGGCTTCCTGTGCCTTCAGCATGCTGTCGGCAGCCTGCGCAGCGCTCTGAGCAGCCTGCGTGGCGCTCTGCGCGGAGCGGCCAGCCTCTTCGGCAGCCTTCAGTGCCTCGGCGACAGCCTTGGCAGCCTCGGCAGCAGCGGCGGCGTTGTTCTCCTCGGCAGCCTTCTGGGCAGCGTCAGCGCCTGCCTTGGCCTCTTCAGCCTTCTTCTGAGCTTCTTCGGCCTTGGCCTGTGCGGCTTCGGCAGCGGCCTGCGCGGTCTCAGCAGCCTTGCGGGCCTCCTCGGCAGCGGCGTTGTTCTCACCGGCCTTGGCAGCGGCGGCCTCAGCGGCCTCCTGCGCGGCCTTGGCGGCCTCAACGGCTTCCTCGGCAGCCTTCTGCGCGGCCTCGGCCTCTTCCTGTGCCTTCCTGGCTTCCTCAGCGGCCTTCTGGGCGATTGCCGCAGCCGATGCCGTCAGTTCCTCATACAGCTCCTCGGCAGCGAGCAGCTTTTCATAGTTCTTGACCAGTTCCTTCTGCGTGTCGGTCAGGGCGTCATAGGCGGCGCGGGCAGCCTTGATCGCGTCGCCGCTGTCGGCAGTAACTTCGCCGATGGCATCGATCAGGTCGTCCACAGCCTTTGCGGCAGCGGCGTCGACCAGGGCGGTGTAAGCTTCCTCTGCCGCAGTCAGCTTCTCGTAGTTGTCGACAAGCGCCTTCTTGGCCTCGGGCAGCTTGTCATAGGCGGCGCGGGCAGCGTCGATGGCGTCGCCGCTCTCGAGCGTTACCTCGCCGATGGCGTCGATGAGCTCCTTGACCGCAGCAACAGCGGGGTCGTCCGGGGCCTTGAGCACACCTGCCGTAGTCAACCCGAATACGACTTGGGAAAAGGTAGAGAGTAAGAATATAGGTTTGGATTTCGGTTTCTTTGGTAATTCGTTGACCGGTTCTTTTGATGTTTTTCAACGTGATACGAAGGATATGTTAGGACCTACGGTGGATTTCCCGGATTTATTTGGTGCAGACGCTCCTAAAACCAATAATGCCCGTATGCGTAACCGTGGTTGGGAATTGGTGCTGAATTATCGTGGAAAAATTGGAAAGGATATTGACTATAGCATAGGTGGTTCTCTTTCGGATGCTACTGCTGAAGTGACTGAATATGAAGGAACTAGAACAAATCCTAAAGATAATTGGTATAAAGGAAAGAAAGCTGGTGAAATTTGGGGATATCGGGCGGACGGACTGATCCAGACTCAGGCAGAGGCTGATGAGTATAATAATACCTATGATTTATCTTTTATTAGCGGAAAACCTTGGACACCGGGGGATGTGAAATATCGTGATCTGAATGGAGATAAGAAAATCAATAATGGGCTTAATACGTTGGATGATATGGGCGATATGACGGTGATTGGTAATACCACTCCCCGTTATCAATATACCATTAACGGTTCAATTAGCTGGAAAGGTGTAACCGTAAGTGCCATGTTCCAAGGAGTGGCTAAACGAGATTGGGATCCTGGTACCGGAGCTTATTTTTGGGGAAGCGGACCTTATGCGCAAGTGACGGTGTTTAAAGAGCATTTGGATTATTGGAGTGAAACAAATACAGGGGCTTATTATCCGAAACCTTATATTCATACGGCAGGAGGGGTGGTTCCTTTCCGTAATAAGACAATGACGCTTAGTGACCGTTATCTCCAGAGTGGTGCTTATTGCCGTCTGAAAAATCTGACAGTGAGTTATGATATCCCTGCCGTATGGACAAAAAAGGTAGGGTTACAGAAGGTGCAGGTGTTTTTCTCTGGTGAGAATTTGTTGACTTTTACCACTTTGAAAGGAATGTTTGATCCGGAAGCTATCTTTACCAAGAATGATTACACGGCTGAAGGTGGAAAGAACTATCCTATGAACAAGGTGATATCTTTTGGTCTAGTTGTTAACTTATAATTTGATGAATATTATGAAGAAAAGAAATATATTTTTTGGTCTGGTTTTGATGTTAGGTCTTACCGGTTGCTATGATTTGGATAAGATGCCTGAAGGGGTACTGTCTACGACGATTCCTTTTGCAAGTACGGGGGAAATGAGAAATTATCTGGATCAATTCTATCAGACAGGTAATTATAAATATGACTATGTCAGCTTTGGTGATGGAATGCGTGCGCAAGGTTTTGATGCCGGTGGTGGACAATATATTGCCGGGGCAGATACACATAGTGATAATATGGCTTCCAGTTCGGTTAGTACCCGTTTGGCAGGTGAAACGACATTGAGTAGTGCGGTCAAACTGCAAAATTATACAGCTATCCGTAATTTAAATTTTATGCTGTGTAATTTAGATAATTGTGTGGAAAAAGGATCTGCTGATTATAATCAGTATGTGGGTGAGGCTTATTATTTCCGCGCATGGTATTATTATCAGATGTTTATCAGCTATGGGCGCCTGACGTGGGTGAACACTCCGCTTGATCCTAATATGGAAGAAATGAAATTGCCTCGTGCTAACCGCACGATTATTGCCGACAGTATTTTGGCTGATCTGGATAAAGCGGTGATGTATCTCAATACTCAGAACAATAGTGCTACCATGCGGATTCATAAAGATGTGGCGCGTGCTTTGAAAAGTGAAGTGGCCTTGTTTGAAGGAACTTGGGAAAAATACCATAAAGCGAAAAATGATAAGTTTTTTGATTCTACGGTGACCGATGAAAAAATTCGCGATTATTTTAATCAGGCTGTTGCAGCTGCAAAAGAAGTGATGGATCGTGGCGTATGGGCCATTTATAATACTGGTAACAAATTGGATGATTATCGTCAGATGTTTCAGACTACAGATTTATCGGGTAATCCGGAAGTTCTTTGGTATAAACAGTATGATGGAGATCAGATTGGTAATAATGTAAACCGTTACTTAAATCAAGGAGGAGGGAGTGTAGGTGTTACGGCTTCATTAGTGGATGATTATCTGACAATTGATGGTAAACCGTTTGTTGGTGATGAGCGGATTGAAGCGAAAAAGGTGTTCGGGAATGAATTGCAGCCGACTTTGCGTGATCCGCGTTTGTCACAGACTGTTTGTATGCCGGGGCAGCAATTACGTCCGGATGACAAGGCTCCTTATTATGTTGTACCGCCATTGATTGGTACTTCATCCTATAATCAGAATATGACTGGTTATTCTTTATTAAAACATGTGCAAATTGATTATACGGGCAGTCTGGATGCCGAGTTCAAGGGAGCCACACCGGCTATTCAGTTCCGTTATGCAGATATCTTGCTGAATTATGCGGAAGCTCTGGCTGAACTGGATGGTGTGGGGAATGCGCAGAAAATTATTGATGCCTTGCAACCTTTACGTGACCGTGTAGGCATGCCTCCGGTGGATTTTGACAGGGAATATAATCAGGAAGCTGATTATGGTTTCCGCAATCTTGATAAGTATATTCAGGCTGTACGTCGTGAACGCCGGGTTGAAAAAGCCTGTGAAGGACGCCGTCAGGAAGATATCATGCGCTGGGCTGCTGCGGACGAATTAATAGTGAGCAAATGGCCGAAAGGTGCGCTCTTTGTGGGAAGTAATCTTGAGAACCATCCTGTATATGGTGATAAGTTAATTTATGATCAAGCTTCAGGAAATAATCTTTTCCTGACAGGCAAGCCCGGGGATCCGTTGCGCTATATTATACCTACGAATCCTGCAGGGTATGAATCGGGTTGGAAGTTTGATGTCAACCGTGACTATCTGTTACCCATTCAGACACGTATGTTAGGAGATTTGACCGGTGGTATGTGGGAGCAAAATCCCGGATGGTAGGAATTATGTTAATAAAAAAGATATGAATAGAGTAACACCTGTGTTATTATATTCTTTGACGGGGGCAGCGGTGTTGTCATCGCTGTCTTCCTGCAAAGAAAAGAAATCTGAAGAGGTAAAAAAGCCGATGAATGTGGTCTATATCATGTGTGACGACCATTCTTATCAGACGATCAGTGCCTATGACCAACGTTATATGCAGACACCCAATATTGACCGGATAGCCAATGAGGGTGTCCGTTTCACAAACAGCTTTGTAGCAAACTCTCTGAGTGGTCCCAGCCGTGCCTGCATGCTGACCGGTAAACATAGTCATGCCAATGGATTTACGGATAATACCACCACAT
>OGXH01002685.1_pt1 | contig 12223 bp, 12 predicted proteins | sample 1576241 | NCBI WGS metagenome assembly OGXH01 (sample SAMEA3541529, study PRJEB24748) | human gut metagenome | biome: human gut; feature: human-associated habitat; material: faeces | place: China | collected 2012
AGGAAACATTGAGATTCCTTCCGTACTTCATTCCGATGGAAGCAGAGGCGAAGTACTTACCTGTCAGAATCCGACGGGAAAGAGAGCCGATGGTTCTTTAAAAGGTTATGTGGCGATGGATGGCAGAGAGATTTACAAGTTTGCAGCCAGACAGGTTCCTGTTGTAGTGAAGGAAATTCTTGAAAAGGCAGGAAAGTCTGTAGAAGAAGTTGATTTATTTGTTCTTCATCAGGCAAACCGAAGAATTGTCGAGGCAATCGCTAAGCGGTTAAAGCAGCCAATTGAAAAGTTTCCGATGGATATGATGCAGAATGGAAATATGTCTTCTGCGAGTATTCCGGTGCTGCTTGATGAATTAAAGAAAGCCGGAAAGTTACAGCCGGGAATGAAGATAGTTGTTGCCGGGTTTGGCGCAGGCCTTACATGGGGCGGCATGTATTTAGAATGGTAAAAAGGTAATTCCCGGAATTTCCGGATTACATAAAGAAGAAAACAATGTAAGAGTATAAGAAAGAATGAGGTTTATATTATGTTTGAAAAAATTAAAGAATTAATCGTGGAATCTTTAGGAATTGAAGAAGACCAGGTAACAATGGAAGCATCTTTCAAAGAGGATTTAAAAGTAGATTCTCTTGACCTTTTTGAGATGGTTATGAGTCTTGAGGATGAGTTTGATGTAGAAATCCCTACAGAAGAGTTAGAGAAGATGGAAACTGTTGGAGACGTTGTAGAGTACATCAAAGAACATAAATAGGCAGAGGGACAAAGAATGAAAACAGTGATTACAGAATTGCTTGGAATTGAGTACCCGGTAATTCAGGGCGGTATGGCATGGGTTGGAACAGCCGAGCTTGCTGCCGCTGTTTCCGAAGCCGGTGGACTTGGAATCATTGGTGCGGGCGGTGCACCTGCTTCTTGGGTGGAAGAACAGATTCATAAAGTAAAGGAAAAAACAGATAAGCCATTTGGCGTGAATCTGATGTTATTAAATCCAGAGGCAGATGCAATCGCTGAACTTCTTGTAAAAGAGGAAGTAAAGGTAGTAACAACCGGTGCAGGTAACCCGGAAAAGTACATGGAAGAATGGAAGAAAGCCGGTGTGCGCGTCATTCCAGTTGTAGCAAGTACTGCTCTTGCAAAGCGAATGGAAAAGGCTGGTGCGGACGCGGTTATCGCAGAAGGTACCGAGTCAGGCGGACATATTGGAGAGACAACAACAATGGCATTAGTACCACAGGTTGTTGATGCAGTAAATATCCCTGTAATTGCAGCCGGCGGAATCGCAGACGGAAGAGGAATGGCAGCCGCATTTATGCTTGGCGCAAAGGCTATCCAGATGGGAACGATTTTCGTTGCATCTAAGGAATCCATCGTAAGTGAAGCCTATAAGAATAAAGTAATTAAAGCAAAAGATATTGATACAAAGGTAACCGGAAGAACAACAGGACATCCAGTTAGATGTTTAAGAAATCAGCAGACAAGAGAGTATTTGAAGTTAGAGCAGGCAGGCGCTTCCTTTGAAGAACTTGAGAAGCTGACACTTGGCGGTCTTCGTGGCGCTCATAGAGAATCGTTACGAATTTTTCATCATTATAGAGGATGTTGCCCTTGCTCTCCGGGCTTGTGGCAACAGCATCCCAGTTAATCCAGCAGTGGAACGGGTAGCGGCGGGTATCGCTTTTATAGTATTCCCCTGCTTTTTTGATACCATCTTTTTTCGTCCCGTTCGGCATCAGGAAAATGGGTTTCACATAGTCCCACTTCACCCATTCCGGGAAAAAGCGCGCCACTTGATTGATTCGGTTGCTGATTTCACAGTTGATGCTGATAATGTATTCGTCAATATCCGGCTTTGCTTTGTAAATTCTGACGCCGTCCTGTTCCAGCTGCGCCACCGATTCTGATGGAATGAGATTCGGCACGCTGCCAATATTGCGGAAACTCATGCGAAATTCACTCACAATGGCTGGATAATTGCGTTCCATCGCCGTGCGAATGCGGCACAGATTGCGAATAATGCGCGCCTCTTTGTGCGCATCCAGCTCTTCGTAGCTTTTCAGCAGAAATGGTCTCGCATTTTCTTCGCCAAAGTTTTCTTTGTCGATGCCAATAAGGTATGCCATCGGCGACACCAGCGTGTACGTTGAATTCTGGAACTCATTGTAGATGATTTTTTTGTCAAGCGCCGATGGCTTTTGCTGATTTTCCGGATTCTCATCGTCTATTTCAAGTGCTTGAACGAGTTTTGATAAATCAGCGAGATTATTGGAGCTGATTGTTTTACGCGCTTTCGGCTGGGTTTTCGTTTTCTTTGCCACGTGGAAGACTCCTTTTCTGTATTTTTTTGTTCATTTCCATCATACCATTTTGGCGGCAGCATTGCAAGGGCAGCAGCGCACAAATATATTCCTGCTTTGCGCATTGTTTTTCCCGGAAGTGCTTGACAAAAACTGCTCGATAGTTTTATTTTTCTTGACAGCAGGTTATTACGATGCTATACTATTATTAACATTAGATACACACAAATTGATTATATCGGGAGGGTTTTCTGTATGGAATACGTCACCCACCTCCGCGAGGACGGCAGCTATCAGCCGCTCAAGGAGCATTTGGAAGGCACAGCAGAGCTTTCTGCGGAATTTGCTGCTTCTTTTGGATCGAGTTCTCATGCCAAAAGAACAGCCTTGCTGCACGATATCGGCAAGTACAGCCCCAACGGGCAGCGCCGCCAGCGTGACCCGGAACACACTGCCAAGGTGGATCACAGCACTGCCGGGGCGCGGGCGGCGGCAGATTTGGACGATATGCCCGCGGCGTTTGCCATTGCGGGGCATCACGGCGGTCTGCCCGACTTGGGAACCCGTCTCAGCCTCGATGATGGCACATTGTGCGCACGGCTGAACAAAAAACTGACCGGCGGCGACGATCCATCCGCGTGGCGCAGTGAGATTTCACTGCAAACAAGCGTTCAGCCCGCGCCGCCGTGGCTTCCGCGGAATGATGTGCGCCTGACTGCCATGTACATCCGGATGCTGTTCTCCTGTCTGGTGGATGCTGATTTTCTGGACACGGAGCGCGCGCTCAGCAAGGAAGAAAAGCCGCGCGGCATCGGCGATTCCATGCCCGCGCTGCTGGAAAAGCTGCAAGCGCACGTTGCCAAATGGCTGGAAAAACCCAAGTCCGACCTCTGCGCGCTGCGCAACGAGGTGCTGCGGCGCTGCCTGCGTGGCAGCGAAGATCCGCAGGGCTTGTACAGCCTGACCGTCCCCACAGGCGGCGGCAAAACGGTTTCGTCGCTTGCCTTTGCGCTCAGCCACGCGGTGAAGCATGACATGAAGCGCATCATCTACGTCATCCCCTACACCAGCATTATCGACCAAAATGCGAAGGTCTTTCGGGATATTCTGGGTGATGAGAACGTGGTGGAGCATCACAGTCAGGTGGATTTGCCCGATACGGATGCCGAAACGCCCGATGCCCTCCGCAAGCGCCTTGCTTGCGAAAACTGGGATGCCCCCGTCATCGTCACGACCGCTGTGCAGTTTTTTGAATCCTTCTACGCCGCCAAGCCCGGCCGCTGCCGCAAACTCCACAACGTCGCCAACAGCGTGGTGATTTTCGACGAGGCGCAGACGCTGCCGATTTCGCTGATGCGCCCCTGCGTCTCGGTAATCGACCAGCTGGTTCAGCATTACGGCGTCACCGCCGTTCTCTGTACCGCGACGCAGCCCGAATTGCTGTCCATTTTCAGCGGCTTCACCGCGGGCACCCGCATTCAAGAGCTTGTCCCCGACCCGGATGCGCTGTTCAGCAGCCTTCGCCGCGTCACCTTCCAGCAGGACGGGACGCTTTCGGACGAGGAATTAGCCGCGCGGATTCGTCAGGAAAATGCCGTGCTGTGCATCGTCAATTCCCGCAAACAGGCGCGCAGCCTGTACGAAGCCCTGCCGGAAGAGGGGCGTTTCCACCTTTCCACGCTGATGAACGCCATCGACCGTGAACGCACCATTGCCACAATTCGCGAACGCTTAGACAAGAAGCAGTGCTGCCGCGTCATCTCCACCAGCCTGATTGAAGCGGGCGTTGACGTGGATTTTCCGACCGTATACCGCGAATTAGCCGGACTGGACAGCATTCTGCAAGCCGCCGGACGCTGCAATCGCGAGGGAAAGGAAGCGGCGCAGGACAGCATCGTCCACATCTACCAGACCGAACACGCGGTTCCACCCATCATGCGCCCAAACATTGAAAGCTGCCGCACAGTGCTGCGCCTGTATGCAGAGGACATCGGCAGCCGCAAAGCCATCCACGCGTATTTTTGCGATTTGCTCTTCAAGCGCGGCGAAAATCAGCAGCGTTCACGACCCGTTTCGTCCGAAAATGATTTACTGGATACCAGCAAAACGCTGTCATCCGAAGCAAGATTTGCTTTCCGCGAAACCGCCGAGCATTTCCGCTTTATCGACACAGATACAGTGACGGTGTACATTCCGACACCTGAAAACAGCGAGGACATCAAAGCCCTGCGTGATGGGCACTATTCGCGTGAGCTTTTCCGCCGTCTGGGGCGCTGCGGCGTGAGTATCTACCGCCGCGAGTATCAGGCGTTATGCGGCATCGGCGGCGTCACGGAAATCACCGACGCGCACTGCGGCACTCTGAGCGACATCAATTTGTACACGCCGGAATGCGGCTTGCAGGTCAGCTGCACAAGCGGGCTGGCGCTGTTCTCCTGACGTATATATAATGAAGAAAATCAGAAACGGGCGGCAAGCATTGCGCTCACCGCCCGCCCCGTTAGATAATTATCTAACACAGTATTTCAACCCACAGATAGAAGCAGCGAATTACCCGCCGTTTCTATCCGACTTTGGCATTTTATCATCTTTTCACTGACGTGTCAAACCATGCTTAATAGTCTTTCGTTATAATTGTCTAATACAGTGAAAATCAGTCCTTGACTCATGCACTATCCTGTGCTATACTGTTCTTGTCACCTGAAAGGAGGTGGAATTTTCACGATTCCCGTTCGTTCCCTACGACCTGCCACTTGTCCACATCGGCAAGTGTTGATTTTAGCAAAAGCATGAGGAGGTGAACCAATGTCCATCAAAATGGAGGTGTGGGGCGACTACGCTTGCTTCACCCGGCCTGAAATGAAGGTTGAACGTGTGAGCTATGACGTTCCCACGCCCAGCGCCGCCCGCGGAATGGTAGAAAGTGTATACTATCATCCTGGTCTGAAATGGCATGTGGATAAAATCTACGTCTGCAAACCCATCCGCTTCACGAACATTCTCCGCAACGAAGTGGCATCTAAGATTTCCGCCAGCAACGTGCTGACCGAAGCCAACGGCAAGAAGCGCTCCTACATCGACCGAAACGCCGATATTCAGCAGCGCGCTACCACCATGCTGCGCGACGTGCACTACGTCATTGAAGCGCACTTCGAGATGACCGACCAAGCCAATCCGTCGGACAATCCCGGCAAGTTTCAGGACATCGTGAAGCGGCGGCTGCGCAGCGGTCAGGCATACATGCAGCCGTATCTGGGCTGCCGGGAATGCACGGCGCATTTCCGCCTTTGGGAGGGCGGCGACATTCCCACCATCGACGAAACGCGGGATTTGGGCTATATGATTTTTGATATGGACTATTCTGATTTGGAAAACATCCAGCCGATGTTCTTCCGGGCGCAGATGGTGCATGGCGTGATTGATTTGACAGACTGTGAGGTGGTGAAATGATTCTGCAATCGCTCGTGCGGTGCTATGATTCGCTCGCCGCACAGGGCACGTTGAAGCGTCCCGGCTGGTCCGCCGTCAAGGTGCAGTGGGGCTTGTGTCTGACTGCCGACGGGCAGGTGTCGTCGGTAGAAATGCTCGGCGCGGCAAACGATAAGGGCAAGCTGCTTCCGCTGCAGGACTTTCTGCCAACGCCCGTCAAGCGCACCTGCGGCAGGGCAGCCTGCTTTCTCTGCGACAACGCAAAGTACCTGCTGGGCATCACCAATGAGCCGTACAACGGTACAGGCAAAAACCCCGCCAAAGAGGCGGAAGCCTGTTTCCAAACCAGTGCCCAGAAGCATCATGCGCTGCTGGACGGCGTATCCTGCACGATGGCGCAGGCAATTCTCCGCTTTTTTGACACTTGGCAGCCTGAAAAGGCGGCGCAGTCCCCTGCCCTGCAGGAGCATTTCGATGACCTGTGCAAGGGCGGCAATCTCGTTTTCTGCATGATGGGCGCCTCAGGCAAAGCCGAAATGGCGCACGAAGTGTCGGAAATTCGTGCAGCGTGGGAGGCGAGCGTTGCCGGCGGCAAGAGCAATGCGGTACAAGGCCGCTGTCTGGTTACAGGCGACGAGGACACCATTGCCATGCTGCATCCAAGCATCAAGGGCGTTGTCGGCGCGCAGTCTTCCGGCGCATCGCTGGTTTCCTTCAATGCCCTCGCTTTTGAATCCTATGGGCGGAATAAGGGGCAGGGCTTGAACGCCCCCGTCGGGAATCACGCCGCCTTTGCCTACGGCGAAGCCCTCAATTACATGCTGCGCGAGAAGAATTACCACAGTCTGCTGGGATCTGCCACCCTCGTTTACTGGGCAGAAACGGCGCAATCCGCTTACAGCGACTGCTTTGCCGCTCTGCTGGGGACTAACGAAGACATGACGCAGAATACGCTGGACGGCATCATGAAAGCCATCCGCCTTGGGCATGGTCTTCAGTGGGAGAATATTCCGCTGGATTCCCGTACCCCCTTCTACATTCTGGGGCTGTCGCCGAATGCGTCCCGTCTGTCGGTTCGTTTCTTCCTGCAAGGGACGTTCGGCGATTTTGCCGCGAATTTGGCGCGTCATCAGGAGCGGCTGAACATCATTCGCCCTTCCTATGACACGCGGGAAACACTTTCCGCCTATTCGCTGCTCAAGGAAATAGCGAATTCCAAGAGCAGGGACAAGCTGCCGCCGTCGCATCTGGTGGGCGATTTGCTCCGCGCCATTCTCGGCGATACGCCTTACCCTGTTTCATTGCTGACGCAAACAGAGCTGCGCATCCATGCGGAGCACAGTGTCAGCCGCGGCAAGGCGGCAATTCTCAAAGCATGGCTGCTGAAAAACGGCAGCAATCCACAGTACAAGGAGGTCATCGACGTGCAACTCAACGAACAGACGAATTACGCACCGTATGTGCTGGGTCGTCTCTTTGCGGTGCTGGAAAGCCTCCAGCAGAAGGCAAATCCCGGCATCAACGCTACCATCATGGATCGCTACTTCAACGCTGCCTGCGCAACGCCCAGCATCGTTTTCCCGACGCTGCTGAAGCTGGCGCAGAGTCACTTGAAAAAGCTTGATACCGGCTATTTCATCTATTACGACAAGCAGATGACGGAGCTGTGCGGGCGCTTGACTGACAGCTATCCCGCGCGTCTGAACCTGCAAGATCAGGGTATTTTCCAGCTGGGCTACTATCACCAGAAACAGAAGTTCTTCACAAAGAAGGAGGAAAACAGCAATGTCTGATGTGATTCGCAACCGCTATGATTTCGTGGTGCTGTTCGACGTGCAGAACGGCAATCCCAACGGCGACCCCGATGCCGGCAACATGCCCCGCACCGACCCGGAAACGGGTCTTGGGCTGGTGACGGACGTGTGCCTGAAGCGCAAGATTCGCGACTATGTGGCGACCGTCAAGGAGAGCGACCCGCATTACGGCATCTACATTCAAGATGGCGTTCCGCTGAATCGCTGCGACCGTGAAGGGCTGGAGGCCTGCGGCTACGGCGACATCAAGGAGGACGACCTCAAAAAAAAACTGAAGTCGAATGACCCGGAGATTGACCGCAAGCTGCGCGATTATATGTGCAGCCACTACTACGACATCCGGACGTTCGGCGCGGTGATGACGACGTTTGTCAAGGCATCGCTGAACTGCGGTCAGGTGCGCGGGCCGGTGCAGCTGGGCTTTGCCCGCAGCGTTGACCCCATTGTGCCGCAGGAAGTGACCATCACCCGCGTCGCCATCACGACAGAAAAGGACGCGGAGAAGAAGGGCACCGAAATGGGGCGCAAGTACATCGTCCCCTATGGGCTGTACCGCGCGGAAGGGTTCGTATCCGCAAATCTGGCGCGCAAGACCACGGGCTTCAGCGAAGAAGACCTCGCCCTGTTGTGGGATGCCATCCTCAACATGTTTGAAAACGACCACTCCGCCGCGCGCGGCATGATGGCAGTGCGCAAGCTCATCATCTTCCGCCATGAGAAGGAACTGGGCAACGCCCCCGCGTGGAAGCTGTTTGAACGCGTGCGTGTAGCGCGCAGGGCGGATGTAACGGTTCCGCGCAGCTTTGCGGACTACGAATGGACGGTGGATGACGCGAATCTGCCGGACGGCGTCACCTGCGAAGTGAAGGGGTGACGCAACAGGACACGACCCTCTCCGCCTTGCAGCATTACGCCTACTGCCGCCGCCAATGGGGATTGATTTTTCTGGAGCAGCAGTGGGCAGAAAATGCGCACACGGCGGAGGGGCAAGTGTTCCATCAAACGGCGCATCACGGCCCGGAAGCGGAATTGCGCGGCGATACGCTGATTCTGCGCGGACTGCGGCTGGAATCTGCCCGCCTGCACCTGCACGGCGTCAGCGACGTGGTGGAGTTCCACCGCAGTCCCGACGGTGTTGCGCTGCATGGGCGCGAAGGGCTGTGGCTGCCGTACCCGGTAGAATACAAAAAGGGATCGGACAAAACGCAGGAGGCCGACGAGGTGCAGCTGTGCGCACAGGCGCTCTGCTTGGAGGAGATGCTCTGCTGCGCCATCCCGGAGGGCAGCTTGTTTTATGGCGAACCCCGCCGTCGGACGCGGGTTGCGCTGGATGAATCCCTCCGTGCGCGGACGTTGTCGCTTCTGGTGGAACTGCTGGAGAATCAGGCGCGCGGACATACGCCATCCGTTCGGGCGCACAAGGGCTGCAATGCCTGCTCGCTCAAGGATGTATGCGTTCCGCGGCTCATCCGAACCGGCAGCGTCCGCGCCTACATGCACGCCCGTATTGCGGAGGATTCGCCATGAGAAAGATGCTGAATACGCTGTTCGTGACGACGGAAGACGCGTACTTGTCGCTGGAAAACGAGAATATCGTCGTCCATGTGGGCGAGGAAAAGCGCGCGCAGTATCCCCTGCTGATGCTGGAGGGCATTCTGACTTTCTCCTACAAAGGCGCAAGTCCAGCACTCATGGGTGCTTGCGCAGAGCGCGGTATTGGGCTGACGTTTCTGACACCGCGCGGGCGATTTTTAGCGCGCGTCTGCGGCAGCGAGCGCGGCAATGTTCTGCTGCGCCGCGAGCAGTATCGGCGCGCCGACAGCCTATCCGCCAGCTGCCTGATTGCACGGAATTTCATCTTCGGCAAGGTATACAATCAGCGCTGGGTGCTGGAGCGTACCATCCGCGACCACGCCTTGCGCGTGAATGTGCAAGCACTCAAGGATGTTTCCGCTGCGTTAGATGCCAAGCTGCCGCAAATTGAATCAGCGGTTGATTTAGATGTGCTGCGCGGGCTGGAAGGCGACGCATCCGCCGATTATTTTTCGCTATTCGACGAAATGATACTGACTCAAAAGGCGGATTTCTTGCTGAACGGCCGCAATCGCCGCCCGCCGCAGGACAACATGAACGCCCTGCTCTCCTTCGCCTATGTGCTGCTCGCCAACGACTGCGCTGCCGCGCTGGAAAGCGTCGGGCTGGATGCCTACGTCGGCTTCATGCACCGCGACCGTCCGGGGCGCACGTCGCTCGCCCTTGACCTGATGGAAGAACTGCGCGCCCCGATGGCAGACCGCCTCTGCATCACGCTGGTGAACAACCGTGTGCTGCAGGACAAGCACTTCGACCGGCAGGAGAGCGGCGCCGTCTTCCTGAACGATGCCGGGCGCAAGCAGTTCTTGACCGCGTGGCAAAACCGCAAACGCGAAGAAATCACCCACCCGTTCCTGAAAGAAAAAATCATGTGGGGGCTTGTTCCCTATGTACAGGCGCTGCTGCTTGCGCGCACCCTCCGCGGCGACACAGACGGTTATCCCCCATTCCTCTGGAAATAACCCGAAAGCGAGGCGTTCCCGATGCTGGTTCTAATCACCTACGACGTTTCCACCGTCGATGCGGACGGCAAACGCCGCTTGCGGCAAGTCGCCAAGCGCTGCGTCGTCCACGGTCAGCGCGTGCAGAATTCCGTATTTGAGTGCTCTTTGGATGCCGCACAGTACAAGCTGCTTCAGGCGGAACTTCGGCAACTGATTGACCCGGAAAAGGACAGTTTGCGCTTTTACAACCTCGGCAATCACTACGAAAGCCGGATTGAGCACATTGGCGTGAAGACGAGCTACGCCCCGGAAGGGCTGCTGATGCTGTAAGGGCGCGCCGCGCGAATCGCCCGTGCGAAGCGCAAGCCTCCAGCCTTTTGCAGGGAGGTTCGCACCGGATTTCGCGGTTTTTCCGGCAAAATTACCGCATTTTCGGCTAAGCTGATTCTCAAAAGGACTGTTTTGTGGTATACTTTTTGTGCAAAGTCTATGATTCTGATCGACAGAATTGTTACTTTGCGCAGTCGCTCCCCGTGCGGGGAGCGTGGATTGAAATAAGCCGCTCTTGCTCACCAGCAAGCCCGCGCACCCGTCGCTCCCCGTGCGGGGAGCGTGGATTGAAATCCTGCAAAAGCAGGTGGAGGTGGCAGAACCGATCAGTCGCTCCCCGTGCGGGGAGCGTGGATTGAAATAAGTCCGTTACTCATGGTATATCACTGTCCCTTGTCGCTCCCCGTGCGGGGAGCGTGGATTGAAATGTATCGCTTCATAGCCGCCTTATACGCCTGTTCTTCGTCGCTCCCCGTGCGGGGAGCGTGGATTGAAATAAACGCTATCCGCGCAAGGGAAACTGAACTGCCGGTCGCTCCCCGTGCGGGGAGCGTGGATTGAAATCGTGTACGATGCGCGGGTGTTCGGCGACGAAGCGACGTCGCTCCCCGTGCGGGGAGCGTGGATTGAAATCAAAAGAAGGGCTGGCGCTAAAAGTTGTTCGCAAGTCGCTCCCCGTGCGGGGAGCGTGGATTGAAATTCTTCCGCCCACGCCTGCCACTCGTCCGCCATCTGTCGCTCCCCGTGCGGGGAGCGTGGATTGAAATCCACGTCCTGACCCGCGACCTTATCACGGCGGACGTCGCTCCCCGTGCGGGGAGCGTGGATTGAAATTGCTTCCAGCGCATCACAAATATCTTGGTCGAGGTCGCTCCCCGTGCGGGGAGCGTGGATTGAAATTGCTTACAGCTTCCAGCAGGTGCTTGCTTTGTTGTCGCTCCCCGTGCGGGGAGCGTGGATTGAAATACCTCGACGTGTCCGAAGCGAAGGAAAGCGACGTCGCTCCCCGTGCGGGGAGCGTGGATTGAAATTACGATGAAAACGGCATCCAAATCCCCGCGTCCGCGTCGCTCCCCGTGCGGGGAGCGTGGATTGAAATGTGGATGGAGCTTTGTATGTCGTGGGTGCGGCAGAGTCGCTCCCCGTGCGGGGAGCGTGGATTGAAATGTTATAGCTTGCCGCCGTTTTATTGGCACGCATCGTCGCTCCCCGTGCGGGGAGCGTGGATTGAAATCGCTACGCAGGGCGGTGGTACGTCCCGGCGGACCGTCGCTCCCCGTGCGGGGAGCGTGGATTGAAATCGGCAGATTCAGCGGCGGTACCTGAAGCATGGCGCACGTCGCTCCCCGTGCGGGGAGCGTGGATTGAAATGCGAGGTCACGAAAATGGTCAGCGCGTCACGCGTCGCTCCCCGTGCGGGGAGCGTGGATTGAAATTGGTATACCCACTATCGGCGGTACGAAAGCGGACGGTCGCTCCCCGTGCGGGGAGCGTGGATTGAAATCGCGATAAAGTTGCCCTGTGCGTCAATCTCCCCCGCGTCGCTCCCCGTGCGGGGAGCGTGGATTGAAATAACCGGGTTCATTTCCAACGACACAAGCAGCACCCCGTCGCTCCCCGTGCGGGGAGCGTGGATTGAAATCTTTGGGAGACGGCGCGCCGTCGCACCCGGCAAGGGTCGCTCCCCGTGCGGGGAGCGTGGATTGAAATAGCTTCAATCGCGTCTCCTTGTCCAAATCGCCCTGGTCGCTCCCCGTTCGGGGAGCGTGGATTGAAATATTTCCTGCGTTTTCATTTCGACATCATCAGGAGTGCC
>OGXH01002687.1_pt1 | contig 12220 bp, 12 predicted proteins | sample 1576241 | NCBI WGS metagenome assembly OGXH01 (sample SAMEA3541529, study PRJEB24748) | human gut metagenome | biome: human gut; feature: human-associated habitat; material: faeces | place: China | collected 2012
TCCCGAAAGGGAGCGGTCCTTCTTTATATGACTTAGCGCGATTGGTTGATGTTCAACCAATTAGGCCACGGTCACCAGCTGCTCGACAGTGCCGCAAACCAGCTTGTACTGACCACCAGCCAAACCGGTGACGGTCTGAGGAGCGGTATCCCACTTACTACCCGCAGCGATGTTGAAGGTCAGGGTCTTGAGAGTGGTCCAAGTACCAGCGTTGTTCAGGACCTGAAGGCTAACGGAAACCTTGGTGTTGGAGGTCACGTTATCGGAGCAGACAACATTGATCGCCTCAATCTTGTTGGTACCAGCGGTAGCCTCAATGGTGCTCACAACAACAGCGGGGGTGCCCGGAGTAACTTCCTCAGCCTTATCAATGACCTTGATATAGACGTTGGTCAGAATGCCGTCATCGTCGGTCTTCACGAAGACCATATCGTCCTCGTCATAGGCGATCTCGTCGATGGTGCCGGCAACCAGCTTGCCGTCAACGTCGATGAAGTAGACCTCAACGTTCTTGGCATACGCATAGGACGCGCCGCCGAGCTTGATGACGTCGTTCTTGACGGAGTCGGTGCCATAGCGGTAAGCCATCTCACTACCGGCGACCACATTATCGCTGGTAACAGTAGTAGAATAGGTGGCCGAATCGTCACTATCGATCAGGATACCCTTGCTGTTGTAGGAAGGACCATAGATCAGAGTGTCCTTGGTGAACGGGCTCTCGGTCTTGATGGTGGTAGCGGTGGTGTCACCGTTGACGAAGCAGTCATACTCATAGAAGTGACCCAGAGCATTGGTGTAGGAACGACCAGTGTAATTAGGAGCACCAGTGTGGCTGCTGTTGCCCTTGATGTAGATGATGTCCTTGTTGTTGCTGGAAACGGTGACATTCGTTCCGGCATCGTCGAGGACGAACACCACGGTAGCGGGATTGTTGTTGGTCTTGGCATCCATGAAGACGGACATGGTAGTGGTCTTGGTGTCAGCCAGCGTGATGGTGGGAACATTGGCAAAGCCCTTGTAAGCGGCGGTGCTCTTCACCGTGCCATCAGCCTTCAGCGTAGCGACCAGGAAGACGGTCTCGGCGTCAGCGGCGGTCGTGGTCTGAGCGTTGGCCTCGGCCAGGTTCACGTCCTTGATGTTGTTCACAAAGGTGTTCTTGCCGTTGCTGACCAGCTTGGTAGCACCGGAAGCTGTTGCGGTGGTACGCGCATTGGCAACCAGAGTCAGCTCGTAGACGTCATCGGTGCCGATGGTGTAGGAAACGATGTCGTACTGGCTCAGCGTGGTGGCCTCGGCGGCATCAGCCGCAAGCACCGTGCTGAAGTCGGTCTCGGCAGTCAGACTGCCAGCAAGAGCGACCTTAACGGTCTTGGTGGTGCCGTCGGTGAAGAGGAGCTTGGCCTTGGTCTCGTCGTTCAGGTCGCCGACTTTGGTCTTGTAGTTCAGAACGACCGCATACTTGACGTCGGCATCGGCGTCCACATACAGAACGTAGCCGTTGGCATCCAGATAGATGGTCACGTCATCGCCCTTATCAACGGCGGCGACGGTGTCCTTCACGGTGCTGACGGACATCTTGTTGGCGTCATACTTGGTGCCGCCAACGGTGACATTACCGGAGATGGTGTAGGTGCTCATAGCGCCGGTGACCTTCTCGGCCAGAGCCATGGACTGGATGCTGTTCTCGCCATCCTTGGCGGAATAGGTGTAAGCAACGACGTCATTCTTCTTGAAGGACTCAGTCTCGAACTCCTTGCCAGCGCCGGGGCAGCTATAGCCGTCCATATTCTTGATCTTGACGTAAGCGTCCTTGGTGGTGGTGTCGGGATAAGCAGCGGTGACCTTGCCGATGTAGGTGTTGACCTCAACGAAAGTGATGGTCTCGGCATCGTCGTCATAATAGACGTTCAGCAGAACGCCGTTGCCGCCAACCTTGTCCTTGCTGCCCTTGACGATGTCGTAGGCAAAGGCGCCGGCATAATCGCCGTCAACATACTCGGTGACATTCTTCTTGGAGATACCGTCGGACAGACCGAGGTCGGAGTAGATGGTGCCGATCTTGGTGCCGGCAGTGTAGGTCAGGTCGGGCGTGTCGGCATAGGTGCCGATGGTCTCGGCCTTGAGCGTCCACTTGGTGGCGGGGCGCATAAAGGCGTCAGCGGTACGGTTCAGCTTGAGGTTGGAGAAGAGCTTCTCGCCGAGCTCAACGGTGTACTCATTGGAGTTGGTGAGCTGCGTCTTGCCAATGTTCTTCACCGTGCTGTCCTCAGCGACGGTAGCGGTGACATAGGTGGCCTTGGAGCCGCCGATGCCGATGACCGCACCGTTGACAGTGATGGTGGAACCCTTGGTGTCATACTCAACGGTGGGGGCCTTGAGGGCGTTGAGCATCATCTGAGCAGCCTGCTCACGGGTGATAACCTCGGTAGCCTTCACGGAATCCAGACCCTTGAGGAGCTTGGCGGAGGTCATCAGCTTGCTGGTGTTGATCTGCCAGTCAGCGCCGGTGAGGCCCTCGGAGTCGGCATCATAGCCGAGGCAGACGAGCAGCATCTTGCCAAACTGCAGAGCGGTCAGGGAACCGGTGGGGTTGAACTGACCGTTGCCGACGCCGGCGACGACGCCGGTGGTGGCGCAGTAGTCCACATAACCGGCAGACCAGCGATTGGCAGCCACGTCGGTGAACTTGTTGCCGCCGACGAGCGCGTCAGCGGACTTCTGACCGAGCTGGAGATAAGCGACCAGCTTGGCGGCCTGCTCACGGGTGAGGTTGGCCTTGGGGTCGAACTTGCCGTCGGAGCCTTCAAACACGCCGACAGCGCTCAGGACGTCCACAGCTTCCTTGAGGTCGATATCGGCCTTATCGGAATAAGCTGCGTTGCTGATGGTGACGAGGGACATGGTCATGACCAGCGCCAGCACCAGAGCGAGTAACTTTTTCATATAATGTTACTCTCCTTTCTGAAATTTCCGTTTCCGGTTCTGCGGCATCGTATATTTTTCCGCGTTTCGGCGCGATTTTCTTTTGTTTATGCACGTTGGCTCGTTGAGGAGGGCGTCCGTCAAAATCCTGCCTTTGTGCAAAACGGAGAAAATGTTGCAAAAACGGGTCAAATAGGCGATATCGTATCCCCATCACAGAATCACAGAATCTGAGACCAGATAGAATAAATCAGCAGCACCACAAGAGGAAAAACGACACCGAGCAGGAAAAGCACTCCGAGTAGTTTAGCAATTATTTTTAGCATTTATATACTCCTTTTATTTACGATAGTGCATACTTCTATTTATCATTTTAGCTTGTCGGAGTGCATACGTCAAGTCCTATTTCACTGCTCTAAACTCGCTAGCCGCGCTCACGCTTGGCTGCGCTTGGTGTCACTCAGGCCCATTACATCAAGAGAGTAATGGGCCTGAGATGCCCCCAAGCCTTTGCTTGGGGGCGGGAGCTAATCAGAATTTACCATCATTTTTTAAGTGAGTAAATCCACCGGAATTTACTCCGCCAAAAAGCCATCTATACCAATCAGAATTAGTAACGGCTTTTTTGACGTCACCGGAAGCAGACGAAAGCCAAGAAGAAATGGAATTGAAAAGAGACTTGCCGGAGGAACCAAGACCGGCAGAGCCTTCATCACCGGAAACCATCTTCAAAAGCTCTCGAGCGAATCCCCAAGGACCGTTGGGATTCGCTATGTTCTGATCAGTTGCGTACTTACTCGCAGCATACGACATCTGAGCACCATACTTAGAAGCATCGGCACCAATCTGAGCAACAATCTGTTCCATAGCAGTATACTTTTCTGCAACTGCTTCCTGAGTCCGTGCATTAACGTTTGCAGTTTGCAACTGGGTTTGAGCAGAAAGCACCGATCCAAGCATTTGCACAAGAGCAGCATTAGCAGAAGTATCAACCTCACCTTTCGCTCCGGCAGAAGTCACGCCGGAAGCGGTAGCGCCGGAGGTAACGGCAGCGCCGTTACCTCCCATAGCACTAAGCACCGGATTCAAACCGGCTGCTTTAAGGTCTTTAATCTCTCGCTGGTGAGCAGTATTGCTCATGTATTCCTGCCAAGAACGGCTTTTAGCGGCTTCCTGAGCGTTGAACTGCATAGCCAAGGCATTTTGACGCTCCTGCCAGTCGCGTTGCTCAGAAGCCATCTGAGCGCTTTTAGCGGTATTTTCTGAAGCAGTCCGAGTAATACGAGAAAGAGCAGAATCCAAATTTCCGACAGCCGGCACGCTCTGAACCTGAGAAGCATCCTTACCAGTAGTCATAAAATCACCTCTCAATGATGGTCGATCAAACCGGGGATAGAATACATCGGCATCGGACGGGTAGTCCGGTTCTTAATGTAGATATCCGCGAAGAGCTGATTGCTGACAGCGGACGTGACAGCAAGCACACGATCTACATTCGTCTTATCCTCACGAATCCAAGAATCCGAAAGCATAGGCAGATCGGAATAGTCATCAGCCAAATGCCAAACATCAAGGGACTGCGCGTACTGAGAACGCATCTCACCGGTGACACGGGAAGGCTTATAACGGTAATCGGCCCACGCTTCCTGATAACCAAAAACCTGATCATCAATGACAGCACCTGCGGTATCCTTAACGCCGGGGCCTTGAGCAAAAATCTCCTTGTTTTTCACAGCCTGTTCGCCGATATTGGCGAAAACAGGCCAATAGTAATCAAAGCGATCCTTACGAGACCAGAAACGTTCAAGACCCTGCTGATAAGTATGATCGTAGCGAGCGACCATAACGCCGATGACAAAACCATGCTCCGTGAAAGACTTCGTGAAATCAGAATGAGTATCCGTAGTAACAGACATACCAGTAACAGTACCTTGTGCAGTCTCACCGGAAGCCGTGGCCGACTGCTGGACAACCTGATTGATATTGATGGGGACACGGTTACCGCCAAGATATTCGGGACGCTGAAGGCGGGCATCAGGAGAAGTCACGCCGAAATGAGACTTGAGAATTTCGATATAGCGGGAACCGCCGCGAGCGTCTTTCTCATAAAGCTTCTGAATCTGGAAAGCCATGCGGAGCTGATTAATCGAAGCACCGAGACCACCGGAAGAAACAGCATAAAGGTTGACAGGGTCAAAACCAGGCTTGTCGGCACCACCACTAAAACCAGTAATGCCAGCATAGTTAGAACCAGAAACAACGGGCTTAAAAGCAAGGGAATCGTAGATATTAACCGGTCGATCTCCAGAAGCAAAAGAAATATTAGAGACACCGGTCAAAACATATCCACCGGGATCATGAGGCTGTTCGCGGGTAACAACAGGATACTCGCCGGACGTAGCCGAAGGAATCAGAACATCCGGACCTTTCTGCGGAGACGGCAAACAGCTGGTAAAGTAGTCGTGATACTTGGCAGCCTTATAAGGCAAACCGCCTTTTGCAACATCGGTCACAAAAGTGCCGGTATTCACGCCGGCTACAGTAGCATCATCGACGGGAACAACGAGCGGGTCAGATAGGTTTTCATCACGAAACCACTCATTCATGACCAAGGCATAAGCTCGGAAGGGAAGAGCACTAACGGAAAGATTAGGAACGCCGGTAGGCACACCGAGATAATCGGCAATAGTTCCAACAGACCATCCAGAATCAGCAGGAGCAGTAATTTGAGGAATTTCATACTCTGTCTGAGGAATCCACGCAGATTCCGTATTCTCACCATTGAACTGCTTCCAATGTGACCAAGTAAGCCGGTTCGGTACGAAGAAAAAATACGTATCGAGATAGATGTTATCCATGACCGGAGTGAGCAGCGTCTGCAGGCGCACAACCTTGGATGTGTCCACGTTGAACGTATCTCCCGGTAATACTTCGTCAACGAAAAAAGGTACAATGTCACCAACGTTAAACGAAGTTTTAAGAGAATGCGAGCGGTCAAACGTCGAACGCCGGATATCAATGTTAGTAGGATTGAGAGCAAAATGGGATTCAACATTGCGATTCATTCCGTAACCTCCTTTTTCGGCTCAACAGCCGGTTTTTCCTCCTGAGACGGGTCAGGCTCTCGCTCGGGCTTGATTCCGAGCTTGTCGAGGAAATCAGGCTTGTCCATACCGGCCATGAACTCCGCGAAATTGTGATTGAACTTCGCGCGAATATCAACCGGAAGAGAATTGAAAAAGCTCTGACCTTCATTGACCCTATTCAGAAGATCAGCGTAAGTAGTAGGCATATTGGTGAAATCACCATAAGCGCCCTGGACACGCGAAAGCGCGTCAACGTCGCCGTTCTGAAATCGAGCAAGAATCACGTGGATATCGACGGCTTCGGCGTGGGATTGAATGAAATCGTAAAGGTCTTCTTTGCCAGATTCAACGAGATCCATAACTCCATTCTCATCAAATTTAGGCTGATAGAGAATCCTTTCGCGCTGACCTCCATTTGAAATGAAGCGAGTTCGCGGACGATACTGAGTAGAGAATCCAAACTTTTCATCATACATGATTACACCTCCTTTCGCTGAATGGACGTACCGTCCAAAACCACTGCCGGGAGCTGGCTAGAGACCAGGCCGGTCTCAGTATCAAACTCACCGATCTTACAAAGAGCATAGTCCTCAATATGAGAGAACAAAAGGCTTTCCTTCTGCATACAGGCGTGAGCAAAATTCCGCATAGCGGAAGAATCGTTCTGATCTACCGTAGGCGGTAGGAAGCCCGTGCGGGCATCACGAATGGAATAAACACCATACTTCATAATCTAATACCTCCTCTGAAAACAGTCGGATTAATGTTAATCTTCTTGGACTTCGCAGCAGTACGGCGAAAGACCTTCTTGTCTTTCTTGGGACGCATTTTCTTACGCATTAGATACAACTCCTTTTTAATGATTTTATTCGGGCCAGCTGGTTCCGTTCTTCAACGGCCAGTTGGTCTAAATAACTAAGTGTGGTTTTCTGTAATTTCGCTTTCTGCGCTTCAGCTGCCATCTTCTGACGGACAGCCTTAAGCTTGGCAGATTCTTCCGGACAATCGAGATCAAAGAGCTTGTCATAATACTTCGGAGGTCGAAACTTCCTTCCTCCTTTCTCAGTCGAAATATTAATGAACTCATGTTCATATAAGTCAGGGTGATCCTCGTAATACTGCCGGGCAATACCAGGCTTGCGAGACATAAGCGAAAACTCCGGAACAATGTTAAAGTTCTCGTAAAACTCAGCTTCAGGGCCGGTGAGCTTCTTCATGACATAGCGAGCAGTATAAGCGCAGGTCTCCCAGGTCACCGGAGCAACAACAGCAAAGCCATTAGGCCAGACGTCTTGAAGAGAAGCAGAATTGAAATACTGAAAACCTTGCGCAGATCGCTTATAAGGAACAAGATCATCAAGCTCCAATCCAAAGATGATTGCATGATAATGCGGACGAAACGTCTGAGAACCATACTCGCCAGAAGCGAAGAAGCGAATACCTTCACCAAACTTCTTTCGAAGACGCTTCATGAAAAGCTGAAAATCACGTTTCACAAGGGACATACTCGGCAGGGCCTCGCCAGTCTCAGGATCGGAATAGTAATGAATCGGAACATGACAATCATCATAAGTGAGAGTTACAAAATAGCTGGACTTATGATATTCAAGCTCAAGCATACAACGATTAGCCCATTCACGCGATCTTTGAAGCCGACAGCCAGAACACTTTCCGCAAGGAATTTCAATGAACTCCGTAACATCACCGGGACGACCATAAGCAGGATGCGTACAACATGCAAAACCTTCACCAGAACGCTCAAGATGGTCTACCTCGTAACTCGTCACCTTAAGCAACCGTTTACCGTCTTTTTCGCCTAAGACAAAGGCTTTAAGCGGATGATAGCATGGCAAGAAATCACCTTCTTTGTATGGGGATATCGTACCCCCATACATTTTCGGAAATTTCAAAAATTTTCGCAGAAATAGCAGGCGTTTCAAGAATCGGCGTGAAAAAATGGGTAGACGGAAGGGTAGACGGCGGCCTCTCCGGAAAACCCGTAAACCCTTGCGCCCCAGTCGTTTCGGCGGGTAGACATCGGGTAGACATCCTTGTTTTGTTCAAAAACCGCTTGTGCAAAACGGAGAAAAATGCAGTTTTTGAAGAAGCCATGAAACTTTTCAGATTTCTATAGCCTTTTTGTCGCGGGCGTGGTATACTGCAATTTACAGTATCTCTCGAGGAGGAAACGCCATGAAACGAATGCTTGTGTTGCTGCTTGCAGCAATGCTGATTTTGACGCTGCTGCCCGGCTGCGGCAAAAAGGACCCGGGCGGCGACGCTCCGGAGGTCCCCGAAAATCCATCGGAGCAGGGCGGCGAAACGCCCGATGTGACGCCCGAACCGGAGCCCTACGTCGATCCCTACGAGGCGGTCAGGACCTATTGGAGCGAGGACCAGCTCACACAGTCCTGGGGCCCCGACCAGATCGTGGAGCACCTTTTCTTCCATCCCGTCATCGCCTATCCCCAGTGGGCATTTCATGACTGCGGCGCGAGCCAGAGCGAACGCTACGGTCTCGATGACTGGATGGTGACCGCGGACGAGTACGCGAAGATCTTACAGTCCGTGTATGAAAAGGGCTACATCCTTGTCGCCATCGAGGATGTGTGGAGCGAGGTCACGGACGAGAGCGGCACGCACATGGTGCGCAACACGCTCAAGCTGCCCGAGGGCAAAAAGCCGCTCATCATCAGCTTTGACGATGTGAACTACTACCCCTATATGCTCGAGCAGGGCTTCACGAGCAAGCTCGTGGTCGGCGAGGACGGTGAGATCTGGGCCGAGTGCACCGATCCCTACACGAAGGAGACCTTCCTGACCAAGGAGGGCGACGCCACCACGATGCTCGACGAGTTCGTTTACGAGCACCCCGACTTCTCGCTCAACGGCGCGAAGGCCATTTTCTCACTGACCGGCTACTATGGCATCCTCGGCTACCGCACGCAGGATGACCGCGACATCGCTAAGGACAGCCCCGAGCGCGCAGCGTTCGAGGCCAACCGCGCGGCGGAGATCGAAGCGGTCAAGCCCGTGATCGCGCGGCTCAAGGAGACCGGCTGGACCTTCGGCAGTCACACCTGGGGCCACATCCGTCTGGCGGACAAGCCGCTGCAGACCGTCATCAACGACACTGAGCGCTGGGCGGACGAGGTCGGCAGTCTGGTCGGACCCACCAACGTGCTCTTCTACCCGCACGGCGGGCGTCCCGATGGCGACGACTGGCACAAGACCGGCGAGCGCTTCCAATACTTGCAAAGTCAGGGCTTCCGCATCTTCGCGAGCGTCGGCGTCAATTCGTTCAGCTACATCAAGCCGGATATCTCCGCCGTCATCTGCGACCGTCTGCATCCGGACGGCACGACGCTGCGCCACTCCCGCAGCCGCTATCTGCAATTCTACAACGCCGAGGACATCATCGATCTTTCGGTCCGTCCCGACCTCGGCGTGGACTGGTAAGGAGGAACGAATGAGCGAACATGAGCTGATGCAAAAGGCGATCGAAATGCTCGACCGCGCGTATATCCCCTATTCTCACTTCCCCGTCGGCGCGGCGCTGGAATGCGAGGACGGCACGGTATATACCGGCTGCAACATCGAAAATTCGAGCTTTGGCCTCACCATCTGCGCCGAGCGCACCGCCGCCGTCAAGGCGATCAGCGAGGGACATTTCAAATTCCGCCGCATCGTCATCGCCGGCAACAGCAAGGATTTCTGCTATCCCTGCGGCGCGTGCCGCCAGTTCCTTTATGAGTTTTCCCCCGATATGGAGGTCATCTGTCTCAACCGCGCACGCGAGGCAAAGCGGATGACGCTCCGCGAGCTGATGCCCTGCGGCTTTGACAGCACGTTTCTCTAAGAAAAAATCTTTGATATAACAGGTGATCAACATGGTAGACATTACGAAAATCGCAGCGATCTACGCTGACGCCGAGCGCTACGGCGGCATGACTGTGACCGTCGGCGGCTGGGCCAAGACCATCCGCGACCTCAAGACCTTCGGCTTCATCGAGCTCAACGACGGCTCCTGCTTCCGCAACCTGCAGGTCGTCATGGACGCGAACATTCTCGCCAACTATAAGGAGATCGCCGCCCAGAACGTCGGCGCGGCGCTCATCGTCATCGGCGAGGTCGTGCTCACGCCCGAGGCCAAGCAGCCGCTTGAGCTCAAGGCGACCGAGATCGCGGTCGAGGGCCCGTCCACGCCGGACTATCCCCTGCAGAAGAAGCGCCACAGCGTCGAGTTCCTGCGCACCATCCAGCATCTCCGCCCGCGCACGAACCTTTTCAACGCGACCTTCCGCGTGCGCTCCGCCGCGGCCTTCGCGGTGCATGAGTTCTTCCAGAGCCGCGGCTTCACCTACGTCAACACCCCCATCATCACCGGCTCCGACTGCGAGGGCGCGGGCGAGATGTTCCAGGTCACGACGCTCGATCTTGAAAACGTCCCCAAGACCGAGGACGGCAAGGTCGATTATTCTCAGGATTTCTTCGGCAAGAAGACCAGCCTGACCGTCTCCGGCCAGCTCAACGCCGAGAACTTCGCCATGGCATTCGGCGACGTTTACACCTTCGGCCCCACCTTCCGCGCCGAAAACTCCAACACCGCGCGCCACGCCGCCGAGTTCTGGATGATCGAGCCGGAGATGGCTTTCTGCGACCTCGACGGCGACCTTGAGGTCATGGAGGCAATGGTAAAATACATCATTACCGCCGTCATGGAGCGCTGCCCCGACGACCTCGCGTTCTTCAACAGCTTCGTCGATAAGGGACTCATCGAGCGTTTGCAGCATGTCGCCAGCAGCGACTTCGGCCGCATCACCTACACCGACGCGGTGGAGCTGCTCAAGCAGCACAACGACCAGTTCGACTACAAGGTCGACTGGGGCACTGATCTCCAGACCGAGCACGAGCGTTTCCTCACCGAGCAGATCTTCAAGCGCCCCGTGTTCGTCACCGATTATCCCAAGGAGATCAAGGCGTTCTATATGCGCCTGAACGACGACGGCAAAACCGTCGCCGCGGCGGACTGCCTTGTGCCCGGCATCGGCGAGATCATCGGCGGCAGCCAGCGCGAGGAGCGTCTCGACGTGCTCGAGAGCCGCATCAAGGAGCTCGGCATGAATCCCGCCGACTACTGGTGGTACTGCGACCTGCGCCGCTACGGCTCCTGCCGCCACGCGGGCTTCGGCCTCGGCTTCGAGCGCATGGTGATGTACCTCACGGGCGTGGGCAACATCCGCGACGTGGAGCTGCATCCCCGCACCGTCGGCAACGCGGAGTTCTAAGAACCGGAATATGAAGCAAGCCCTCCCGGCCGGGAGGGCTTGACTTTTTTACATGGTATGGTACAATCGTCTCAAGGACGCTGTTGTATTGCGGCGGTTAGCCACTCCCTTGCGAAAGGGGGTGATGCAGATGGGAAACGGACGCCGGGCGCGAGCCCTGCGTTTCGCGATATGCTTCATCGTGATCCTTGCGGTCATGATCTACATAGCCCCAAAAGCGTGTTGACCGCCTGGCTGCAACCCAAGCGGTCAACATAGTTCTACTATTTGACGTGTGAGGGCTAACTGCCGATACAGCAGCGTCCCTTGCTATCTTCATTATAATCCGGCGGGCGAAAATGTCAAGCCGGAAATTTTTTTTGCCTTCGTTGCACACATATGGACACCAAACCAGCGAATCACTCTTACAAGTGATTCGAGGTGCTTTCGCCGTAAGATAAAATCATAAAACCGGCGGAAACCTCGGAATTTTACACGAAAAACTGAATCATACACCATCGGCCGCCCTCGGCGGGGCGGCTTGAAACAAAAGGCCGAGAGGGGAATGATATGGACTCTTTTCCGAATTATAAATCTGCCCCCAATGCAAATCAGTATCACCAGCCAAGCAATTAGAAAGAGCTTGAAGCGAGCAAGTACCAGAAGTGAAAGCCATCGTGCAATAGTCCATTTTTACTACGTATTTCATAGTGCATACTCCTATCTCAGTTTTTTCCTCGCTGATAGAGTATCATATCGTATCCCCATACATTTTCAGAAATTTCAAAAATTTTCGCAGAAATAGCAGGCGCTTCGGGGATCGGCGTGAAAAAATGGGTAGACGGAAGGGTAGACGGCGCCCCTATCGGAAAACCAGCAAGCCCTTGCGCCCCAGGCGTTTCGGCGGTGTCCTTTTTCAAGCGTATTCCACAGCACGAAATTGGC
>OGXH01002694.1_pt1 | contig 12207 bp, 10 predicted proteins | sample 1576241 | NCBI WGS metagenome assembly OGXH01 (sample SAMEA3541529, study PRJEB24748) | human gut metagenome | biome: human gut; feature: human-associated habitat; material: faeces | place: China | collected 2012
GTGGCTATAAAACTATCTGTTTGAGCGACATTAACCACAGGGCATAACGGGCAATCTCCAGCGCACCGGCAATATCGCCGGTATCCAGACGCCACAGCATGACCGTCATCAGAATGTCATCCTGTGCACCTTTGCCCTGCTCCAGCACGCCGTTCACCCACGGCAACCAGAACGGCAGCAGTTCGCGTTTTTTTGCGGCCTTCAGCTCTTTTGAATAAATCGCTTTCAGTGTGCGCTGGTCTGCGGCCAGCTTGACCAGCATCTGCTCATAGACAGTTGCATGTCGCAACGGGGCGGCTTCCCGCTGCGCGGTCATCGCTGCCGAGACCCGCATCATGTGGCGCTGTGCGGGACTCGTCATCGGTTACGCTCCCGGCTCTGCGGTCGCTTTAGCCGGTGTGGAGAAATCACCGACCTTAATTTTTTCCACCAGACAACCGGCGGCGTAGTCTTCCACCACGTAATCAATGTTCATTGACTCGTAGTTCTCCACGCGGTCGAGTTTCGGGTTTTCCACAATTACGCGGCGATGGCTGTCATCCATGTAGTAGATGGACAGGTTTTCCAGCTTCGTGATGAGCATCGCATCCGCCGGGAAGTACGGGACGCGCACCGCCGGCAGGTTACCGATGCGTTTCTGGCTGATGATGACGTCAGCGGCCAGCATTTCGCTGTTGTCCTGCTCCCTGTTGACGATGGGGAAATACTTGTCCGCCAGTAGCTGGCGACCCACAATCACCACAAGGTCAGGGTCTTCCTGATACCACGGCTCAATCAGGTTGTTGGTCGCATCCATCACCAGTGCGTCAAGGCTGGCATAATCACCGCCCTTGCCCACGCGGATGACCTCAGAGGTCGTGTGACCTTCCTCGTCAGTAACCTTGCTCATCACGCGCGCCGGGGCTTCATTGCGGTATTTCTGCAGCCAGCCGACCGCCACATCCTGCAGCATCGGATTGCTGCTGCGGTCAGAGGTTTCGGCACGCCTCACGCCGTTAAAACCGGCCATGATGAAATCAAGGGACTGGCGTTTGATAATGGCGTTACGGACACGGTACCGCCGCCGTTGTATTTGCAGACACCGATGGCGATGCTCATCAACAGGTTGTTGTAAACCAGCCGGTCGTCGATCCAAACCTTCACGCCCGTCGATTTGTAGCTGAAGAACGAACGGATCATGCACCACGTATAGAGCCACTTGTTGCGGTGTCCTTTCTTCTTGAGATGGGCGTATTTCTTGACTACCATCGCATCGAACCCCATACCGGCCACATTAGCCATATAACGGTGCTGACGGTAGTGAGCCTCTTCGTAAGAAACGACTCCGACATCCTGTAAAAACGAATGTCCCTCCTTGATAGCGCGGATCGCATCCTGATAGCGATTCGGCACGCCGAACGTGCGGATCCAGTCGTTCCCCGCTCCCACGGCGACAACAGCCAGCAGCACCTCACGGGGATCGACCGTCTGCTGAATAAAAAGACCGTTCACGACCTCGTGCAGCGTACCGTCGCCCCCTACGGCGATAATGCGGCGGAATCCCTGCTTCACGGCCGACACGGTCAGTTCCGTCGCATGGAACTTATGTTCGGTGAAGACCGGTTCGGTCTGGATTCCGGCATCCCGCAGGAGCTTGGAGATCAGGGGAAAATGGTCAAGCCCGCGGCCACCTCCGGCCACGGGATTGACAATGACGAACCAACGCCGGCCGCCGCCGGGCAAGGACATCTCCTCCAAAACGACTTATTTTAGGGGAGCGTTCTTCAGCGTATCGACCAGGAATTCATAGAACTTGCCGACGGAGGCGATGTTCACCTTTTCGTCCGGAGAGTGGGGATAGCAAATGGTCGGGCCGAAAGAAATCATATCGAGCTTGGGGTAATTCGTACCGATGATGCCGCACTCCAGACCGGCGTGAATGGCCGTAACCGCAGGTTCCTTGCCGAAAAGGGCTTTGTAGGAAGCTTTCATCGCGGCCAGAATCGGCGAATCCAGATTGGGTTTCCAACCGTTGTAGGCACCCGTGAGTTCCACCTTGGCGCCGGCCAGCTCGAACACGGCGGAGATCGCCTCGCCCAGCTCCTCCTTCTCGGAGTTCACCGAACTGCGGAGCAGACACTGCAACTTCACCGTCTTGCCGTCGGACACCACGCGGGCCAGGTTGCTCGACGTCTGCACCAGTCCGGGCATCGACACCGACATCTTCTGCACCCCGTTCGGGCAGCCTACGACCGCACGGATCAGATTCTCCGCCACCTCCTTGGCGATCATCGTTTCAGGGGTTTCGGTTTCGGTCAGTTTGATGGAAACAGCGTCCTCGATCCCGGCGAACTCGGCCTTCACGACCTTTTCATACGCTTTCAGCTCTTTGGTCAGCTGCTCGAGATCCTTGGTGCGGACCATCAGCGTAGCGGTCGCCTCGCGCGGAATCGCATTGCGCAGACCGCCGCCGTCCACCGAGCAAAGCAGGATGTCCATCGACTTCTTCTGCTCACGGATGAAACGGAACAGCAATTTGTTGGCATTGGCACGCTGTTCGACAATCTGGATACCGGAGTGCCCACCCTTAAGACCTTTGACAACCAGCTTCACGGCCCGGTAATTCCGTGCCGGAGTCGGCTCCGCCTTATACTTGAACGTGATGTTGGCATCCACGCCGCCGGCGCAGCCTACATACAACTCGCCCTCCTCCTCGGAATCGAGGTTAAGCAGGATGTCACCGTGCAGCACCCCTTTCTTCAGGCCGAACGCACCGTCCATACCCGTCTCCTCGGTCGCTGTGAAAAGCGCTTCGAGAGGACCGTGTTCGAGCGTATCGTCCTCCAGGACGGCAAGAATAGCCGCCGCACCGATACCGTTGTCCGCACCGAGCGTCGTACCGTTGGCCGTCACCCATTCGCCGTCGATATACGCCTCGATCGGGTCCTTGGTAAAGTCGAACTTCTTATCGTTGTTCTTCTGGGGAACCATATCCAGATGCGCCTGCAGAACGATACCCTTGCGGTTCTCCATCCCTTTGGAGGCAGGCTTGCGGACATAGACATTGTGGGCCGCATCCTCCTTGCACTCCAGGCCGAGACTCTTGGCTACGCCGATCACGTACGCACGGATCTTCTCCTCGTGGGAGGAAGGACGGGGTATTTTAGCGATTTCTGCAAAATGCTTCCAAACCAACGCGGGTTTCAAAGCGGTCAAATTCTTATCCATAGTAGTTCTATTTTAATTGGTTATCGTTTCTATTTTCCATTTTCCGGAGCAGGTGCCGCTTCGACGGCAGCGCTGCGGTCGAAAGCCTCAACGATCTGTTTGACGAGCGGATGCCGCACGATGTCGCGGCGGTCGAACTCCACGATGCCGATCCCCTCGACACCGCGCAAAATCTCCATCGCCCGCGTCAATCCGCTGTCGGAACGACGGGGCAGGTCGATCTGCGTCACGTCGCCCGTGACGATGAATTTGGCATTGCGTCCCATGCGCGTAAGGAACATCTTGATCTGCGGCAGGGTCGTATTCTGCGCCTCGTCCAGAATGACGAAAGCGTTGTCGAGCGTACGGCCGCGCATATAAGCCAGCGGCGCGATCTGCACGGTCCCCTCCTCGATGTATTTTTGCAGCTTGGCGGGCGGAATCATATCGTTGAGCGCATCGTACAGAGGTTGCAGATAGGGATCGAGCTTCTCCTTCATGTCGCCCGGCAGGAAACCCAGCTTCTCGCCCGCTTCGACGGCCGGACGCGTCAGGATGATCCGCTTGACGTGTTTTTCTTTCAAAGCCCGCACCGCCAGGGCGATGGCCGTATAGGTCTTGCCCGAACCTGCGGGGCCGATGGCCAGCAGCAGGTCGTTGCGGTCGTAGGACTGCACCAGCTTGAGCTGATTGACCGTGCGGGCCCGGACGATCGTGCCGTTGTTGCCATAGACGATCACGTCCTTATCGACGGGAGCGTCGTGTTCGATCACCCCGGTCGAAAAAGCCTGTTGTACCGACTCTTTGGAGATATAGCCGTATTTGAGGTAGTAAGCGATCAACCCGTCCAGTCGTTTCCGAAACCGTTCGGAATCGCTTCGGGGGCCGAGCACCGTGAGCGCAGATCCGCGAGCGATGATTTTGAGGTTGGGATGCAGCTCCTGCATCTGTTCGAGGTAAATATTCTGGGGGCCGTACAGCTCCCGGGGATCCACCCCCTCGATGTCGATCTTCTTATCTTCGGAATCCATCATAAGCTAAAAAACAAATCCTACGCTCAATGCCAGGGAGTAAGAGCGCATGTTGAACCCGACCGCCTCTTCGGTGGGATAATAACACTTTTTCGAATCGAACTGCCCGTTGTAACGGAAGTCGATCAGTGTATGTCCGAAATTCAACCCCAGGCCCAACATATAGGAAACCGTCGGGCGCATACTGCCGAAGAACATCTCGTTGTTGCCCTCGGCATACTTGCAATCGTTCATCACCGTAAAGACGGGACCGACGTTGATCCGCAGCATCGGAAGCGCCCGAAGCGAGAAGATGAGGGGAATATCGATCGAATTGGTTTTGATTTTCAGAGTTCCGTAGTCGGCATGGCTCAACTTGATCGACTGCCGCACGTAAAGCACCTCGGGACCGATGGTGAAATAGCGGAATTTCAAGCCGATCTGGAGTCCGGCCTGCCAACCGAGCCGGTTATCTATACCGAAATCCGGACCGGAAGTCGAAAAATGGGGAAAGTTGAGTCCGGCCAGTACGCCCCACTCCACTCCCTTGATCGCCGATCCGCTGCGGCTGCTGCGTCCATAATCGTCGTATCTGCGGGACTGACCCGAAGAAGGGAGAGTCAAAATACTCAACAACAACGCTATAATCAGGAATTTACAGTTTTTCATAACTCTATTTCTTGGTATCGGATTTCAATACGGCAGCGGCCCAGAGCAGGTAGCAGACACAAGCCGTCACCCAGATCAAGCCCGCCTGGGGATGACCGAAGCCGCGGATCAGCGCGCCGCAGATCGGGCCCGAAAGGGCGCCGGCGGAAATGGCCAGGATCATCAGTCCGGCGACTTCGTTCGAACGGCCCGGAGCACTCTTGGTCGCCACGGCATAAAACGTGGCGAAAACGCAGGCCATCGTGAAGCCGAGGATGCCAACCAACGCATAAACGACCGCTTCGGAGCGCACCGCGAAAAGGGCGATGCAAAGCGCCAATGCCAGCAGCATATTCCAGCGCAGGTATTTGACATCGACGACACGGATCAACACCCAGGCACCGACGAGCGTACCCACGATGCGCAAAGCGTAAAATCCGGTGGTCGTAAGAATCGAATCGGGATTGTCGATCAACCGCACCGAAACGAAGCCGATACCGACATCCGCAGCGATGAAGCAGGCCACGCCCAGCGTACAGAGCAGCACGGCGCGGTTACGCAACAGACGGAAACACTCGGCCATACCGACCGCACGGGACGATTGCGCCGGTTCTGCGACCGCAGTCACCTGTAACCAGACGGCCCCGACGAGCGTAAGCCCCGCATAAATCGGCAACAACAGACGCCAGTCGCCGAAAAGCGAAACCAGCCCCGTGATGATCGGGGCGAGCAGCAACAGAGCAGTATTGCGGAAGATCTGTCCGACGGTCAGGTAGCTGGTCATCCGCTCCTCGGGCACGATGGTCGCCAGCAGCGGATTGACCGCCACCTGGATAGCGGTATTGCCGATGCCCAGCAGACCGAAGCCGATGAAATACCAACTCAAGGCACTGCCGACGCCCGCAGCATAGGGCACGAGCAACCCGGCGATGGTAAAGGCATAGCCGATCATTGCCGTTCTCTTGCGGCCGATGCGGTTCATCAGCGCCGCGACAGGCGTGGAAAGAAGCAGGAACCAAAGGAAAACCATCGACGGCAGAAAACTCACGGCACTCTGCTGGCTCTCGGCAAATTCACCGCTGATGATGTTGGTCACCGGAGCCACGATATCGCAGAAGCCCATGATAAAGAACCCCATCAGCACAGGTGCCAGCAATCGTTTGTCCACTCTCCTTTCCGTCATAGCACGTCCTTCAACATTCATTATTTGGTCAAAGTTAAGTTTTTTTCTCGGAATACACAGAGAAAACCGTGCATTTTTTTATCCGGAATCCCTGTTTTTCGGCAAAAAAAGCATTGCTATTCCCCATTTTTTGCTATCTTTGACATAGTCTTAGATAGGATGCGCCTCGGGAAACCGGGAACAAGGTCCCGTTTTCTCTCGGCTTTCACTATCTTTGTTTCCGTTAAATTTTCATGCAGCCAGGTCGCTCCCGACAAAACGAATGCCGTCCCGGTCGGAATACGATCAGCCCGCACGAAAACAACTTCAAGCCAATAGCCCGCCGGGCCTTACGGATTTTTCCGACAGGCGGGCACTTTGAGAAATATTACCCGATCGGCCCCCGCTCCGGCGAACACGAACACGTCCCGGTTCGCAGACGGTCCCGATCACTTAACCCTAATTCCGACTCCGCATGATGCTTCTATTCGCCGGCATAACCCTCCCGCTCGAGGATCCGATTCTCAAATTCCTGCTGATTCTGGTCATCATCCTCGCCGCTCCCCTGCTGCTCAACAAGCTGAAAATTCCCTACCTGCTGGGGCTTATCATCGCCGGTGCGGTGATCGGACCGCACGGCCTCAACCTGGTGTTGCGCGACAGCAGCATCATCCTCTCCGGTACGGCCGGACTACTCTACATCATGTTCCTCTCCGGCCTGGATATGGACATGTCGGATTTCCGCAAGAACGGCACCCGAAGCCTCGTATTCGGACTCTATACGTTCTGTGTTCCGCTCCTGCTCGGTATTCTGGCGGGATATTACATCCTGGGATTTTCGATCTACTCCTCGATCCTGCTGGCCGGGCTCTTCGCCTCGCAGACCCTGATCGCCTACCCCATCGTCAGCAAACTGGGCATCGCCCGCGACAAGGCTGTCACGATCGCCGTCGGAGGCACGGTCATTACCGATACGCTGGCCCTGCTGCTGCTGACGGTCATAGTAGGCATGGTCACCGGAAACACGGACGACATGTTCTGGTACCGGCTCGGCATCTCGGTCGTGCTCTGCATCGCATTCATCATGCTGCTCTTCCCGCTGATCGGGCACTGGTTCTTCAAGCATTGCAGCGACAACATCTCCCAATACATTTTCGTGCTGGTCATGGTCTTTCTGGGCGCCTACCTGGCACATCTGGCCGGACTGGAGCCGATCATCGGCGCCTTCCTCGCGGGTCTGGCCCTCAACCGCCTCATCCCGCGCACCTCGCCCCTGATGAACCGCATCGAATTCGTCGGCAACGCCATCTTCATCCCCTTCTTTCTGATCGGCGTAGGCATGCTGATCGACTACCGGGCCTTCTTCCGCGACTGGGAGAGCATCAAGGTCGCTGCCGTGATGATCGTCCTGATCACCGCCGCCAAATACATCGCCGCGCTGCTCACTCAAAAAACGTTCAAACTCTCCAGCGACCAGCGGACGGTCATCTTCGGCCTGAGCAGCGCCCACGTAGCCGCCACGCTCGCAGCCGTGATGGTGGGCTACAACGTCATCGTCGGCCAGACACCCGACGGAGAACCGATCCGTCTGCTGGGCGAGAGCGTGCTGAACGGCACGATCCTGATGATCCTGGCCACCTGCACCATTTCGACCTTCGCCACTCAGCGCGGCGCTCACAACATCGCCATCAAAGGGGTCCGCGAAAACGACGAAAGCACCGAACATCAGGACGAACACATCCTGATCCCGGTGTCGAACGAAGAGAGCGTCAGGGAACTCGTAACTCTGGGCAACGTGCTCAAATCGAAGAAAAACCACAACGGATTCTACGCGCTGCACGCCATAGACAACAAGGTGGAAGACAGCGGGCTGGAAAAACGGGCCCGCAAAATTCTCGAAACGGCGGCGACGGCCGCTGCCGCATCGGACATCTACCTCCACGAGCTGCTGCGCTACGACGTCAATATCTCAAACGCAATCGCAAGCGTCGCCAAAGAACAGAGTATCACGGACATCGTAATGGGACTCCACCGGGACAAATCCCCCGCGATCTTCCTCGGCAAGATCACGGGCGACCTGCTGGGCGAAAGCAACGTCACGACCTACATTTACAAACCGGTACAACCGCTGGCGACCATAAAGCGACATATCGTAATCATTCCCTCCCAAGCCGAAAAAGAGGCCGGATTTCTCATGTGGCTGCATAAAATCGGAAATCTGGCCCGCAATACCGGGACCAAAATCGTCGTCTATGCCCCGGAAACGACGCTCAAGTACATCGAACCGCTGCGGCGCAAGCAGACCGCAACCGTAGAAACGGTACTTTTCAAAGACTGGGAAAAGCTGCCGGCCCTGCTGCGCGAATTGCGCACGGACGACTGTCTGTGGCTGGCAATGAGCCGCCGCGAACGCATCTCCTACCAACCGACGATGAACAAGATCCCGGCTTACCTGGATCAATACCTCGGGCGAAACAGTTTCGTGCTGATCTATCCCGTACAGGCCGGTGATCCGGAAAGCCGCTATTTATAACCCATAATACGTGCCGCATACCTCCTGTACGAACCGTCTCCCTTTTACCGCTGTAACGGAGACATCCGCCGGATGTCGGAACATGGCCTGTCCGCAGACGAAGAGACGCTGCACCCCCGTTGAAAAGGCATCGTGGCTGTTCGGAAAACCTTCGGAAGCCGCATCTCCCGATCGGAAAAGGATAAGATGTGCACACCCGATACCCGCCCCTTATGCCCCGACAATCGGGTAAAATAGACACCGGGTTTGGTTTTACCCGCAACTTGCACTATCTTTGACCTTGTTTTAGACCGGCCGCATCCATCGATGTCCGAATAAATTCGGTTTCGCGTTCGGCCCGCACCGCATAATTCGTTTCGCATAAACATAAACGTAAAATAACATTATGAGTCTTGTAGCGATCGTAGGACGCCCGAACGTGGGCAAAAGCACACTGTTCAACCGCCTGGTCGGACAGCGCAAAGCCATCGTCGATGCGACGGCAGGCACGACACGCGACCGCCATTACGGTAAAACCGACTGGAACGGACGTGAATTTTCGGTGATCGACACCGGCGGCTATTCGGTCAATTCGGACGACATTTTCGAAGACGACATCCGCCGTCAGGTGATGCTCGCCATCGAAGAGGCGGACGTCATCCTGTTCCTGGTCGAAGTCAATACGGGCATCACGGATCTCGATCAGATGATGGCCGACATCCTGAGGCGCACTTCGAAAAAAGTGCTGCTGGTCTGCAACAAGGTCGATAACTACGACCTGATCTACTCCTCGCACGAATTTTATTCGCTGGGACTGGGAGAACCCTACTGCATCAGCTCGATGAGCGGCAGCGGCACGGGCGACCTGATGGACGAAATCGTGCGCGACCTGCCCCCGGAAACCAAGAACGAGGAAGAAGAGCTGCCCCGCATCACCATCGTAGGCCGTCCGAACGTGGGCAAGTCGTCGCTCACCAACGCCCTGCTGGGCGAAGAACGCAACATCGTCACGCCGATCGCCGGCACCACGCGCGACGCCATTCACTCGCGCTACAACAAGTACGGACTCGATTTCTACCTGGTCGATACGGCCGGCATGCGCAAAAAAGGCAAGGTGACCGAAGACCTCGAATTCTACTCCGTGATGCGCTCGATCCGCGCCATCGAGGAGTCCGACGTCTGTATTCTGATGCTCGATGCGCAGCAAGGCCTCGAATCCCAGGACCTGAACATCCATAACCTGATCGTCCGCAACCGCAAAGGGTGCGTGATCGTAGTCAATAAATGGGATCTGGTGGAAAAAGGCAACAACACGATGAAGGAGTGGAAAGAGGCCCTGGCAAAAAAACTGGCGCCCTTCAACGACATTCCGATCATCTTCACCTCGGTACTCAACAAACAGCGCATCCTCGAAGTGCTCCAGACCGCCATCCGGGTTTACGAAAACCGCAAGCGGCGCGTGGCCACCTCGGCGCTGAACGACTACCTGCTGCCGATCATCGAGAACTATCCGCCCCCGGCGACCAAAGGCAAATACATCAAAATCAAATACGTGATGCAGCTGCCGACACCCACGCCCCAGTTCGCCTGCTTCGTCAATCTGCCCCAATATATCAAGGATCCCTACCGCCGCTTCCTGGAGAATAAGATTCGGGAAGAGTGGGATTTCTCGGGAGTACCGATCCAGATCTATTTCCGGCAAAAATAGAGATCACCGGATATCCTCGACACCATATTCAGGGATCCGGCGGCGCACCCATAAAGAATAATTTATCTCATTTACAATCGATAAAACCTTTATTCCAAACCGTTTATCTTTTCGCTATGAAAAAATTCTTACTATTCGCTTTCGCGGCCGTAATGCTGGGATTCGCGGGATGCAACGACGATGAGAACAAGGACAACATACCTCCCACTTTGAGGGAATACGAAGCTCCCGTATTCATGTACGGCAAGACACGGGAGGAAGTGAAAGCTTCGGTGCCCTACGCCTACAGCGGAGCATCGGAAACCTCGCTGTATTTCGAAGGCAAGGGCATCGTTAAAGAGTACATATATATATTCGAAGACGACAAAGTATATTCCTGCGGATCGATACTTTCAGACCTGTACATCGACGACCTGCACACCTACCTCTCGCAGCTGTACATCTACCTCGAATACCGTCCGGGACAAAGAATGTACGTATATGAAAGCGAAGACAAATCGCTGAGCATCGGCCTCTATCCCCTCAACGACGGTCTGGCGGCAGTAGAATACCTGAAAAACTGACCCTCGGGATCAGCCGGGAAAACTTCCGACGGAAGCGTCCGAACTCCGCCCATAAAAGACATACTATCAAACAAGAAACAGCCGCATGAAATCATGCGGCTGTTTCTTGTTTGGTGGAGAATACGAGGCTCGAACTCGTGACCTCTTGCATGCCATGCAAGCGCTCTAGCCAACTGAGCTAATCCCCCGTTAACGGGACAAATATAGTGAAATTTTCCAAATCCTCGAAAAACAGAGTCGATTTCCTGAAAAATTCACTCCGACAGTCCGCTCCTCGCAGAAAAAACATATCCCCAAAGAGGCAACGCCAATCCGTATGGCAATGTTTTTGCTCTGAATTACAACGATATGAAACTCAATCATAAACCGGTCTGGCATTTTCTGCATGCCGACAAAAAACAATAGGATATGGACAAGAAAAGACTGACCTCCGAAAACGGGAAACCCATTGCCGACAACCAAAACATCCAAACCGCCGGCGTGCGCGGCCCCGCCATGCTGCAAGACGTATGGTATCTCGAAAAACTCGCCCATTTCGACCGGGAAGTGATCCCCGAACGCCGCATGCACGCCAAAGGATCGGGAGCTTTCGGGACCTTCACCGTGACGCACGACATCACCAAATACACCCGGGCCTCGATCTTTTCGCAGGTGGGTAAAAAGACCGACTGTCTGGTCCGCTTCTCGACCGTAGCCGGAGAGCGCGGCGCCGCCGATGCCGAGCGCGACATCCGGGGCTTCGCCATGAAATTCTACACCGACACGGGCAACTGGGACCTGGTAGGCAACAACACGCCGGTCTTCTTCCTGCGCGATCCGCTGAAATTCCCCGACCTGAACCACGCCATCAAACGCGATCCGCGCACCGGCATGCGAAGTGCCAACAACAACTGGGATTTTTGGACGCTCCTCCCGGAAGCGCTCCACCAGGTGACGATCACGATGAGTCCGCGCGGCATTCCGGCCTCGTTCCGCCATATGCACGGCTTCGGCAGCCACACCTTCAGCTTCTACGACAAGGACAACAAGCGCACATGGGTCAAATTCCATTTCCGCACCCTGCAAGGCATCAAGAACCTCACGGACGCCGAAGCCGAGGCGGTCATCGCCAAAGACCGGGAGTCGAACCAGCGCGACCTGTTCGAAGCGATCGAACGGGGCGATTATCCCCGCTGGCTGATGCAGGTGCAGCTGATGACCGAAGAGGAGGCCCGAAACTACAAAATCAATCCCTTCGACCTGACCAAAGTGTGGTATCACGGCGATTTCCCGCTGCATGACGTGGGTATTCTCGAACTGAACCGCAACCCGGACAACTTCTTCGCCGAAATCGAACAGGCGGCGTTCAACCCTGCGAACGTCATCGAAGGCATCGGCTTCTCGCCCGACAAGATGTTGCAGGGGCGGCTCTTCTCCTA
>OGXH01002702.1_pt1 | contig 12181 bp, 10 predicted proteins | sample 1576241 | NCBI WGS metagenome assembly OGXH01 (sample SAMEA3541529, study PRJEB24748) | human gut metagenome | biome: human gut; feature: human-associated habitat; material: faeces | place: China | collected 2012
AACAGTTCCCCGCCGTCATGAATCACATAGCCGTCACGCCGAATAGGAAACCATTCGCAAACAGTTTCCTATCGCTATGAAACACATCGGCTTCATGCCGGATAGGAAACTATCCGCAAACAGTTTCCTGCCGTCATGAATCACATAGCTATCACGCCAAATAGGAAACCTTTTGCAAACAGTTTCCTATCGCTATGAAACTCATCGGCTTCATGCCGGATAGGAAACTATCCGCAAACAGTTTCCTGCCGCTATGAAACTCATCGGCTTCACACCGAATAGAAAGCCTTTCCACAATAAAATCCCCGCCGGTCATGAAATCATGACCGGCGGGGATTTTTCATTTCTCAGCACTTTTTCAGAACTTTCACGATTTCTCCCATGTAAATGCTGTGGTTATTGCCGGCCTGTCTGCCGGAATTCCATCTTTCGTAGGTTTCCTTGTCCGTATAGAACTCTTCCTTCATTTCATGGGTATAAATCTTTCGGCACACCAGGATCAGGTCCGCTTCTTCCAGACCCACCGCTTCATCACCAATGGCATAGGGATGAAGGCCGCTGCCTTCGAATTTGTCGCCGTCCCTTCCGGAGTGGGAGCCCATGTAGCTTTCCTTTGGCTTTAAGGATACCGGCGGGAAGGACAGTGTGAAATAGTCCTGGGCATCCAGAATGGTCTTGGTGAAACGGCTCTGGCGGATATAGATGGAAGCCACCGGCTTTCTCCACATGACACCGAAGCCGCCCCAGGTCACAAGCATGGGATTGCACTTTTCTTTATTTCCTGCGGTGACGATGCAGTAATCGGCCAGATTGGTAAACGGATTCAGTCCACATTCTTCCACAGGGATTTCTTTAAAAGACATAGCAGGTCTCCTCTCATTTAATAAATTCTATACGGATTATACCATTTTCTTATATATTTCTAAAGAGGAATTATGATAAAATACCGAAAGTAAATATTCTTACAAGGAGTCACTATGAGCCAGCAGAAAGCCGATTTTCTTCTTTTTACTGCCGCCTTCGTGTGGGGCAGTTCCTACGGATTTATGAAACTGGGCGCAGAGACCATGCCGCCTATCTCCATTGCGGCGCTGCGCTGTCTTTTTGCCTTCTTCCTCCTGCTCCCCTTCTTCATGAAGCGTATCAGGAAGACCGACCGGGAAATACTGAAATACAGCGCCATCACCGGCTTTCTCATTGCCGGCGTCTTCATCGGCGTCATTTACGGTGTCATTGGCACCTCCGCCTCCACCGCCGGATTCCTTATTTCCACCTCCGTCATCATGGTCCCCATCCTTCACGGTCTCTACATACGGAAGATGCCCTCCCTCCCCATCATGGCAGGCACCGCCATCGTCACCGCCGGTCTTTTCATTCTGAACGGCGTCACCTCCATCACCTTGGACAAGGGCTTCGTGCTCTGCCTGCTGGCGGCCTTCCTTTACGCCCTGGACATTCTCTTCACCAATACCTTCGTCTCCAAAGTGGACAGCCTGCTTCTGGGCATATGGCAGATGGGCTTTGCAGGCCTCATAGCCGGCGCCGCCTCCTTCCTCCTGGAAACGCCAAGGCTCCCTTCCACCCTTCCCGAATGGAGTGCTATCCTGGGGCTTGCAGTCTTCTCCTCCGCCTACGGCTTCACCGTGCAGGCCGTGGCCCAGGAGTATACCGCCCCCGAAAGGGCAGGCTTCATTTTCTCCCTGGAACCGGTCTTCGCCGCCATCTTCGCCTACTTCTTCCTCGGTGAAAACATGGGCATAGGAGAACTCACAGGCGCCGCCCTCATCCTCCTGGGCGTGTGGGCCGCCGGAGGGACAATCCGTCTGCCGGCATGGAAAAGGGGCCGCTGATGCGGCCCCGGGTTCAAAAGGTTCAAAGGGTTCTGCCCGCTTCCAGCGGGCGGGTTCAGAGAGTGGTGGTGGCGCCTCTTTGACAGCGACTTCGGCGCTGAGGGTTGACGGGCCTTCGGCCCGAAGGTTCTTAAGGTTCTTAGGTTTGATGGGGCTTCGCCCCGAGGGTTGTGGTATCGCCGCCTTTGGCGGCGATGAATATATAGTCAGCGTTACGTGCTTGCCTTTCCGCTTCCCACCGTCATCCTGAGCGATAGCGAAGGATCTTGGTAAAAGCCGATAGTGCCGCAGTTGCTGCTAAATACCAGTCGGCGGGAAGGCTGCCGTTTGGCAGTCAGGTCAGCGTAGAGTATCAATCCGGCTTGCAGCGTCGTACACCCTTTGCTGTGCACGTCCTGCAGAGGACGTGCAAGTCAGCCAAAGTTGGCGCCTAGCCTGCACATTAGGGCGCTTTCATTTTATTTGGCTGACCGTGCCGCGGCGTTCCCCTCAAGGGGGAAACAAGAACATAGCGGGATTGTCCTTTGTGTCACCAGTGCTGCCTGACGGAGGATAGGGGCGTCGTTGAAAAAAGGTTCTTAAGATTGACCGGCCAAAAGCCGGAGGGTTCTTAGGTTTGACGGCGGCTTCGCCGCAGCATTTAGCCTTCTTCCTCAGGAAGAACCGTCGGCAGGAAGGGAGTCTGACATCTGACGTCTGACCGTCTGATTGTCTCAAAACCTCAAATCTCAAACCTCAAATCTCAATTCTCAAACCTCCAACCTCAATTCTCTTCCCTCCCCCATTTCTCTTTCAGCCTGTCCAGTCCGGCGAAGACGAATTCTTTCAGCATGTCCGCTTCTTCCATTTTCTGTTCCTTATCCTGTCTGGAGAGGCCGTACATGACAAGGCCCATCTGGCGGTGGCCGGAGAGGAGGAAGATGAGGAAGGGGGACAGGGCGGTGAGAAAGGCACGGGGCACCCTTGGGTCATCTGCCGGAATGCCCAGATAGGCGGAGAGCATATCCAGTACTGGAGTCAGTTTCCTGCCTATATAGCTTTCTGCAAAGCGTGAGAAAATGGCGGAGGGGTTGATAAGCTCCCGTATGCTCACCTTCACCTGCCAGCTTTCGGAAAAGAGGGCTTCTTTGACGTATAGATCCAGAAGGTCCATGAGCTTTTCCCGGGGCGGTATGTTCCTATGGTAAATCGTATCAATTTCCACCGGGGAAATGACATAGTGGTACACTTCGTCCAGCACCGCTTTGTAGAGCCCTTCCCTGCTGCCGAAGTGATAGTTCACGGCGGCCAGGTTGGTTCCTGCCAGACGGCAGATGTCCTTGCTGGTGGTGCGGTCAAAGCCCTGGTCCGCGATGAGGCGGCCGGCGCATTCAATGAGCCTTGACTTTGTTTCTTCTCCGTCTTCTCTTGTACTCTTTTTGATGGATTTCATAGATTCACCTTCAATTCATATGATGGCGGAACAGGTAGCCCGCAATATTCAGTGTCACCAGGGAAATGGCGGCCAGGGGTACGAAATTCCAGGCCAGCTGTCTGAATGTGAGCCCTTCCAGATAGATGCGCCGTATGAGCTCCAGCGCAAAGCGCAGGGGATCCGCATAGGTAATCATCTGCAGGAACTGGGGCATATTCCTGACCGGCGTGATAATACCGGAAAGGAGGGCCATGGGAATCATGAAAACGATGACATACACCAGCACCTGCTGCATGTTTTTGGAAATGGAAGACACAATGAGTCCGCAGCCGGTGGAGCTCAACAGATAGAAGAAGAGGGCCGTATAAAAGGTGACAAGGGAGCCCGCAAAGGGCACCTGAAACCAGAAATAGCTGATACAGAGGAGGATGGTGCACTGGATGAAGCCCACAATCATAGGCGGCACCGCCTTGCCTATCAAAATCACCGCCGGAGAAACCGGCGCCACCAGGAGCTGTTCGAAGGTGCCCTCCTCCCTTTCCCGGGCCACGGATAAGCCGGAAAGAAGAAATACCTGGGCAAAGCTCAAAAGGCCGATAATGCCGGGGAGGAAGAACCACCGGGTAATCTGGTTCGGGTTGAACCAGGTCCTGCTTTCAATGGTGACCGGGCTATCCCTCCCTGCCAAATCCAGATTGAACCGGCCCACAATGTGGGCGGCGTAGGCGGAAGAAAGGCCGGCGGTCATGGTATTTCTGCCGTCCGTAATCAGCTGGATTTCCGCCTTTTCTCCCGTATCCAGTTTCCGCTCAAAATCGGCGGGAATGACCACTGCCATCACCGCGTCGCCCCGGGTGATGTAAGTTCCCATTTCATCGGGATTCTGGAGGGTGGCGATGCGGTGGAAAAGGCCGGTGCCGTCAAAACGGGCAAGGAGCCTTGAGGACGCATAGCTCCTGCTTTCATCCACCGCCACATAGGGCGCGTCTTCCAGATTGTAATTGGCGGCATAGCCGAAGAGGAAGCCCAGAATGATGACCGGAATCACCACGATGCGCCGAGTGGCGGGGTCGTTCCATATGGCCATGATTTCCTTCACGCAGATGACCCGGAGCTGCTGCAGGAAGAGTCTGATTTCATCCATCATTCCACCTTCTTCTTCGTCATGCCGAAAGCGGCGCTTACAAAAAACAGGGCATACAGGAAGAGAAGCCCTCCCTCCTTCAAGAGAAGCCCTGCGTCGGTGCCGGAGAGGAATAGGGTCCTGATGGAAATAAGGTAGTGGGAAAAGGGAAGCACCTGTCCCACCGCCTGCACGAAGGCCGGCGTGGAGCGAAGGTCGAAAATGAAGCCCGACAGCACCAGGCAGGGCAGGAAGCTGATGAGCAGGGAAAACTGGCAGGCCAGGAACTGCCTTTTCGTAACGGCGGAAATCACAAGGCCTATGCCCAGTGCCACCAGCAGGTACACCATGGAAATCAGAATCAATGCTATGAGGGAGCCCACCATGGGCACTTCAAAGAGAAAACGGGACAGCACCAGGCAGATGCCCATGCCCAGAAGGGCTACGCAGAAATAGGGCACCATCTTGGCCAGCACCAGTTCCATAGGCTTTACAGGGGTAACGAAGAGGGATTCAAAGGTACCCCGCTCCCATTCCCGGGCCATCACCACGGAGGTGAGCATGACTCCTACAATGGTCATGATAAGCATAATGAGGCCGGGGATAAAGAACCAGGTACTGGAGTTCGCATCGTTGAACCACATGCGGGAGACAATGGAAATACCGCCGCCGGTAAAGCCTTCTTTAGCCATCCAGGCGGAGAGGGAGCTTTCCACATAGGAGCCGGTGCTCATGGCGGTGGCCGTTTCCACGCCATCCATGATGACCTGCACCTTCGCCCGCCCTTCATAGAGGGAGGACGTGAAATCGGGCGGTATGTCAATAATTACATTCACATCCCGGTCAAGCAGCTCCCTTTCCGCTTCCGCCATGCTTGTCACATAGCGGGGCGAAAAATAATCGGAGCCGTTCAAAAAGCTCACCGCATCCTGGGCCTTGGGAGACGCATCCTCCAGCACCACGGCGCAGGGCACATTTTTCACATCCAGCGATATGCCATAGCCGATGATAAGGATAAGAATAATGGGGAGAACGATGCCCAGAAGGAGGGAACTGGAGTCTCTTCCCAGCTGGAGAAATTCCTTGTAAATCAGCGCCTTCATGCGCCGGCAGAATCCTTCCATGGATTTTTCTCTCCTTTCTTTCTGGCTTCATCTACGATCTTAATGAAAATATCATCCATATCCGCCCGAGGCTCATGGAGCTTTTTCCGGATTTCCGACGGACTGCCGATGGCCAGGAGCTGGCCATTGTCCTGTATCATGAATCGGTCGCAGTACTCCGCTTCCTCCATGAAATGGGTGGTAATGATGATGGTGGTGCCCCTGGCGGCCAAAGTGGTAATCTGCCGCCAGAAATTGCGCCTTGCCAGGGGATCGATGCCGGAGGTGGGTTCATCCAGAAATAGAATCTTCGGCTCATGAATGAGGGCGCAGGCCATGGACAGGCGCTGCTTGTAGCCGCCCGGCAGGTCTCCCGCCTTCATGTCCATCCTGTCCTCCAGATAAAATTCCTTCACCACTTCTTCTATCCGCTTTTTCTTCCGGCTCGGCGTCAAACCGTAAATGCCGCCGAAGAAATTGAGATTTTCCCGTACCGTCATATGGCTGTAGAGAGAAAATTTCTGGGCCACATAGCCGATATTGGCACGAGCCCTGCTCCTGGCCTTTCTTAAATCCACCCCCGCCACGGAAAGAAATCCGCTGGTTTCCGGAAGTAAGCCGCAGAGCATTTTAAAAGTGGTGGTCTTTCCGGCGCCGTTTGGCCCCAGCAGGCCGAAGATTTCTCCCTTGTGCACCTCAAAGGACGTATTGGCCACCGCCGTGAAGTCTCCGAACTTCTTCACCAGATTTTTCACCTGGATATTCACTTCTTCCGACGGCCTTCCCCCTTCGTCCAGGGCCCTTTCGCTTTCCGGCGAAGCCTTCAGCACAGAAGACTCCGCCTTCCGAAGGAGTATCATGAAGCCGTCTTCCAGCCGGGGCGTATCTTCCACTGCCGTAAGTCCCTTCTCTTCTAAATAGGGGATTTTCATTCCCCTTTCACGGGCAATGAAATGAACCTCCCCGCCCCGGGGCACGGCATCCACCACATGTTCATCATCGTCCAGAAGATGGGCCTGCAGAATCCGGGTGGGCACCCCTTCCTCCGGCATTACCCGATAGGTGCGGCCCTCGCCCATGCGGCGCAGGTCTTCCGGCGTCCCGTCCGCCAGGATATGGCCCTGGTTCAGCACGAACACATGACGGCACATTTCCGCTTCATTCATATAGGCGGTGCTTACGAAGATGGAAAGATGCTCTTCCTTCACGAACTCCTTCAGGATTTCCCAGAGCTCCCTTCTGGACAGAGGATCCACCCCCACCGTCGGTTCGTCCAGAAGGAGCAGGTCCGGCGAACGGACCAGGGTGCACGCTAGGCCCAGCTTCTGCTTCATGCCGCCGGAAAGCTTTCCTGCAAATCGTCCGGTGAAACGCTCCAATCCCATCATTTCCAGAAGTTTTTGGAAACGGGCAGGCCGCGTTTCCTTCGGCACACCGTGGAGGTCGGCGTAAAGATTCATATTTTCCGAAACCGTCAAATCCTCATAGAGGCCGAACTTCTGGGGCATGTAGGAAATACGGCTCTGGATTTCCTGCGCATCCTTCACGCTGTCAAGGCCCAGTACAGAAAGGCTGCCGGAGGTGGGCACCATGAGGCCTGCAATGAGCCGCATGAGGGTGGTCTTGCCGGCGCCGTCGGGACCGATGACCGCCGTAAGCTCCCCCTTTCTCACGGAAAGGGACAGATGGTCCAGGGCAGGAAGCAGCTGTCCCTTCCTGATTTCAAAGGCCTTGTACAAATCACCGGCCCTGATTACCCATTCATCCAATGTCATCACCCTTTACAGTCCGATTTTTACCGTAGCCGGCATGCCCATGCGAAGTTTATTATCCGGGTCCGTCACATATACCCGCACCTCATAAAGAAGGGCCGTGCGGAGCTCCGAAGTTTCCACATTTTTCGGCGTAAATTCGGCGGTGGAGGAAATATAGCCGATCTGCCCCTTCACCGGACTCTTCGAATCGCTGTCCGTATAGACCTCTGCATCCATGCCTTCATGGATTTTGCCAAGGTCTCCTTCCTTCACATACACCCGCACCCATTTCTTCGTATTCAGGGAAATACGGAACACCGGCTTCTGGGGAGAAGCCATGTCCCCCACCTCCATTAAGCGGGAACGGACCACGCCGTCCTGGGGCGCAATGAGCTCTGACTGGGACAGGGTGTATTCTTCCTGCTTCAGCGTATTCTGCAGCGCATCCAGCTGGGCTTCCCCGGCAGCCACATCTTCACTCCGGGGACCTGCCACCGCCAGATTCTGCGCTTCCTCCGCTTCATTCACTTTGGCTTCTGCCACGTTGAGTTTGGTTCTGGCATCCTCAAGGACCTGGCGGCTCACGGACTTGCCGCCGGAAGCATTGAAGGCATCCTGCTTCCTCTGGTAATCGGAGGCCAGAAAATCCTTCTCTGCCCGGGCTTCCTTCACCTTCGCCTCGGCGCTCCGCAAATCCTCTGCCCTGGTGCCGTTGTGGAGCTTATCCACCACCGCCTGCTGCGCGTCGATCTGGGAACGGGTAATATCCATACGGTGCTCCAGGTCCGCCGTATCCAGCTTCGCCAGCACCTGTCCCTTCGTCACCGCATCCCCTTCCTCCACAAGGATATCGGAAATACGGTCACTGTTCTTAAAGGCAAGGGACACCTCCCGAAGGTCCACATTGCCATACAGCACCAGCTGCCGCGCAGCCTCCTCCGCCGCTTTGTGGTTCCTGTACTGGTACAGTCCAAATCCCAGTATCAGCACAAGAAGAAGGGCTGCAAGGACAGAGGCCTTTTTGTGTTCCTTGATTTTGTCTAACATAGTATGCACCTCTTTTATATAATGGACACGCCCTGCGGGCGTGAAGGTTCAGATGGTTCAAAAGGTTCAAAGGGTTCAGAGGGGAAGGTGGACGGGCCCGAAGGGCCCGAGGTTTGTGGCCGCCTGCGGCGGCGGGTTGTGCAGAAGGGTTGTGTAGAAAGATTCGTAAGGTTCTTATGTTTGACAGTCCCTTTGACCCGAGGGTTGTGGAGGCAGCTTCGCCGCAGTGTATAGACTCCTTCCCCCGCTGAAGCGGCGAGACAATAAACCTCTACGAAGAAACCTGATTTGCAGGAATCCGCAGGCAGTCAGCCGACAGCGGCAGGCAGACAGCCGAAAGCTGCCTCCTTTCCCTCTATCCTCTATCTTCTACCCTCTATCTTCTATCTTCTATCGTCTATCGTCTATCGTCTACCTTCTACCTTCTACCTTCTCTCCCTCTTTCTCATCCAGCGGCTTCCAGCCGCCGCCCAGGGCTTTGAAGAGGGCCACCATGTCGGTGAGCTCTTTTCCCTTGGACAGGGTATAGTTCTGGTCCAGAGAGAGGTAATGGCGCTGGGCATCCAATACATTCATGTAGTCGGAAAGGCCATAGGTGAACTGATTCTGCGAAAGATCCAGCGCTTCCTTTGCCTTATCCCGCCCCTTTTCCAGGGAATCCTTCCGGATTTTATCCTGGCTCACGGCGGTCATGGCACTTCGCACTTCACCGGCTGCTTTGAGCACCGTATTCTCATAGGCCGCCTGCATTTCCTTTTCCTTTTCGCTCTGCACCTTCACATTTCTTTTAAGGGCGCCGCCGTTGAAAAGAGGGTACGTCACCTGGGGCATAATGCCGAAGGCGTGGCTGCCGGCGGAGAAGAGGCCGCCGGAAAGGGCTGCCAGGCCCAGCACGCCGAGGATGGAAAACTTCGGTTTCATTTCCGCCCTGGCTTCCCTGGTTTTAGCTATCTGCGCCGCCCAGGCCATTTCCGCCGCATGCACATCGGGCCGCTGGCGGAGCACCTCCGCTGGAATGGCGTTGTACAGGGTGCTGTCGACGTCCGGAAGGGGCGACGGGGTCAGGAGTTTTTCATTCAGCGCTCCCGGCACGGTGCCGGTGAGAATGGAAATCCGGTTCAGCGCAGCTGCGATTTCCGTCTTCAGTTCCGGCACCTTGGCCTCCGATTCATGGAGTGTGTAGGATGCCTGGTCGGCGGGAAGGGCAGAAACAAGACCGGTGTTTTCATTCACCTGAAGGAGGGAGAGATTTTCCTTCTGGTTCTGGATATGGGCCTCTGTCACCGCCAGCTCTTCCTGCAGGGTGCGGAGGGTGATGTAATTCATGGCCACCTCCGCCGAAAGGGATACCCATGTGGAGTAGAGCATACCCCTTTGTGCCTCCAGCGATTTTTCCGAAGCCTTCACTTTGGCCCTGTTTTTGCCAAAGAAATCGGGCTCCCAGGAGGCATCCAGTCCTGCATAGGAAAGGTTATGGCTGTTGTCAATGGTCATGCCTGGCACTTTTTCCAGCGCCGCCGGTGTCACGTCGGAAATCACCCCTTCCGGCGCCTGTGCCCTTACCCAGCCGGCGCCTGCATTCACCCAGGGCACCAGGGATGCCTTGGTCATGCCCAGTGCTTCCCGGGCCTGCTTCAGCCGGGACTCCGCCTGCGCTAAATCACGGTTCCGGTCAAGGGCTGTATAAATGAGAGAGTCCAGCGTGTCGTCGTGAAAGACCTTCCACCACTCCGACAACACCTCCGGCGACAGGGAGGCTCCCTTTGTTTCTGTAAAATAGGGATTTTCGTACATTCCCGCCAGAGCGGTCCAGGAAGTTTTCTCCAGATTCACCGGCTCCTCTGCCCTCGCCGCCAGGGGAAACAAGCAAAAAGCAGCCGACAGCAGGGAAACTGCGCCAAGGGCTGCTTTCTTTTTCCTATCCATACCGCCACCTCCTTATGAGCAGCATATGAAAGAAACTATCATCTTTTATGTCCTTATTTTATCAAATTCAAATTTGAATTACAACTATCCTATTGAAAGTTTATATGGAAAAAGAACGGAAGGCTGTCCGAAAGTTTCTATCTTCTTTCGTCTATCTTCTTTCGTCTATCTTCTTTCGTCTATCTTCTTTCGTCTACCATCTATTTTCTATCTTCTAAAACTCATTGCGTTCCCTGAATTATAAGCGTATAATTAAAAACCGTAATGCTTCTTTTTACATGTATAGGAGGACCCCTTTGATTTCCAAGATACAATCCATTCTTTCCCATATCAAGCTGATTCACCAGATTGCCCTGGGCCTGGTGATAGGCATCGTGCTGGCAGTGACCCTGCCACAGTCGGTGCCGCTGCTCAAGGTATTCGGCGACCTTTTCGTGAAAGCCCTGAAAAGCGTGGCTCCGGTACTGGTTTTCTTCCTTGTCATCAACGCCATTGCCCAGAAAAAGCCGGACCAGAAGGGCAGCATGAAGCCCATCGTCACCCTGTACATGACAAGCACTTTCCTGGCTTCCATTATCGGCGTGTCCTTTTCCTTCCTCTTCCCCACCACCCTCTCCCTTGAGACCGGTGCGGAAGTGGGAAATACAGCGCCGCCCAGCGGTATCGGAGAAGTGCTTTTCAACCTGGTCATGAGCACCATCGACAATCCGGTGAGCGCCCTCTTGAATGCCAATTACATCAGCATCCTCCTCTGGGCAGTCATCTTCGGCATTGCCATGAAATCCATGGGCAGTGACCACACGAAAAGAATGCTTGATGATACCGCCAAGGCAGTCACCAAAATTGTGGGCTGGGTCATCCACCTGGCGCCCCTTGGCATTATGGGACTGGTGGCCAATTCCGTAGGCAGCGAAGGCCTTTCCGCCCTCCTTGGCTATATGAAGCTTCTGGCCGTCCTTATTGGCGCCTACGGCACCGTAGCCCTGGTGATGAACCCGCTCCTTGTTTTCACAAGGATTCATAAAAATCCCTACCCCCTGGTACTCACCACCCTGAAGGAAAGCGGCGTCTATGCCTTCTTCACCAGAAGCAGCGCCGCCAATATTCCGGTAAACCTCTCCCTATGCCGCCGTCTGGGACTGGACCCGGACATGTACACCATTTCCATCCCCCTGGGAGCTGCAGTCAATACAGCCGGCGCCTCCGTCACCATTTCCGTCCTCTCCCTGGCCGCCGCCCACACGTTGGGCATTGAAGTGGACATCCCCACGGCCTTCCTCCTCTGCCTGGTAGCCACCATCGGCGCCTGCGGAGCCTCCGGAGTCGCCGGTGGATCCCTCCTCCTCATCCCCGTAGCCTGCGCCTCCTTCGGCATCAGCAACGACATCTCCATGCAGGTGGTGGGCGTGGGATTCATCATCTCCGTACTGGAAGACGCCTGTGAAACAGCCCTAAACAGCTCCAGCGACGTCCTCTTCACCGCCACGGCGGAATTTGAAAAGAGAAGAAAAGAAGGCACTTTGAAGAGTTCGGATATGGTGCTGGAGGGAGACGTAGAAGATAGAAGATAGAAAGTTTTCTGTGGTGATGGAACGCAGTAGTGTCATATTGAGTAGGAAACCATTCGTAAGCAGTTTCCTGCCGTCATGAATCACATGGCCCCCATGCCGGATAGGAAACCATTCGCGAACAGTTTCCTATCGCTATGAAACACATCGGCTTCATGCCGAACAGGAAACCATTCGCGAACAGTTTCCTGCTGCTATGAAACACCATCGGCACCACGCCGGACAGGAAACCTTTAGCGAAAAGTTTCCTGCCGTCATGAAACGCCATTGCTCCCATGCCGTCCCTGTCATTTCGAGCGGAGCGAAGCGGAGTCGAGAAATCTCCGACCGAACAGTTTCCCGCCGTCATGAATCACATGGCCCCCATGCCGGATAGGAAACCATTCGCGAACAGTT
>OGXH01002706.1_pt1 | contig 12155 bp, 10 predicted proteins | sample 1576241 | NCBI WGS metagenome assembly OGXH01 (sample SAMEA3541529, study PRJEB24748) | human gut metagenome | biome: human gut; feature: human-associated habitat; material: faeces | place: China | collected 2012
TACTGTTTTAGTTATCTATATTTAAATCTATTTCTATTGTTCTCTGTCTGGGCATGTATTCATCTGTCACATCCGTTATACGATGTTCGGAACAGCGGTATACACTGCCGGGATATTCTTTCAGCAATTGCAAATTGTGCGTCGTCATCACTACGGACGAACCGGATTCGCAGATGTTGTGCAACAATTCAACGATGGACTTGCCTGTTTCCACATCCAGATTTCCGGTCGGCTCGTCTGCCAGGATAATAGCCGGAGAATTGAGCACGGCACGTGCGATCACGATGCGTTGCTGTTCGCCGCCGGAACCGCCACAGCCGAAGCCGCCCGCAATCTTCAGCAGCGCTGGTCAACCGAAGTGGTCGGCCCTGTGGAAGGGTTACAGGACGAAGCGCTCCAACAGGCCCTCATCGGCGAGGGCGGCTTCCTATGGACATTCGTGGCGGACGCGGCGCAACCTTTCCTGCGCCCCGCAGCCTCGGGATATGCGCCGGCCTCAGCCCTCGGGATGCGCTTTCCCCTTTCCCCGGCTTTCCTCAGCCTGCTTTCCGAAACGCCGCAACACATCGCGGTCTATCCGGCATCCTACCCTGTGCGGGTGGGGTTCTCACCAGTCACGGTCAACCCAAAAGCACGGGCCTATCCCCGCGGCCTGTCCTTGCGCATGGATTGCGGCGGCGAACCTCTCCGGGCGGATGCCTACAATTACCAAGGAACCGCCCTGTTCGACTGGTCGCCGGAACAATGCGGCAACCTGACATTGGCGATCCTGTTTGACGGCTTCACGGCGGAGAAGGTCTATGACAGCCCGCTTGGATTTGCGCACTTCGTGGATCAGGCAGCCGCCGGAATCATGGAATTTACGCCAAGCGATTTTCCTACTGTCCAGCAACAACTGGAAAATCTTGGCATCGCCCGGCTGCGGACACGTTTCCGCATCGAAGGCGGCGAAGCCGTACGCGAACGGCTTCATGCGCTGCCTTCCGCTTTGATACGCAGTATACTGCATATAGAAAAATAAGTGCCCCATACAGAGCCATACCGACTACAACCTTCCCTGCCACACAGCCCATCCGCTGAACAAAATAGCGCGGGTACGCTTTGAAACGGCAGAGGAACATTGATGAAGAGTTTCCACATCCCGCTCAGACGAAGCCGCCATTTCCAAAACAGAACAGCAAACAAAAAGGTCGGACCCGTACCGCCCACGTAAACGCCGTACTGCAACTTGATTCCCTTCTCCTCGGCAATACGGGTCGCACGGATAATCAAGTGCTGATCGTAACAGTTGTGCATATCCGGGAAACGGGGGCCGAACTCGGCCATGTTGGGGCCGATCAGCGGATTGGGCATCAGGTTGATGTGGTCGGTGATGACCATCAGATCGCCTACCCGAAACGAAGGATTCACGCCGCCGCTGGCGTTCGATACGAACAGGTAGCGGATCCCGAGCAGCTTGAGCACCCGCACGGGGAACGTCACCTGCTGCATGGTGTAACCTTCGTAATAGTGGAACCGCCCCTGCATGGCCACTACGCGGCGCCCTTCGAGCAAACCGAAAATCAATTTTCCCTTATGTCCCTCGACCGTCGAAACGGGAAAATTGGGAATCTCCTTATAGTCGATCGAATATTTCTCATCGATACGGTCGGCGAAATCGCCCAATCCGGTACCGAGAATAATGCCTACTTCCGGTTGGAAGTTTTCGATGCGTGCCTGAATGAAGGCCGCAGTCTCTTTAATTCTCTCTAACATCGCACTCTAATTTTTGGAGAAAATCCGTTTCCGAATCATCTATGAATGAAATATTGATGGGCAGGAAATACATTCTCTTGCGTACTTCCGCCGGTATCTTTTCGGGATGGCTCATCTTGACCGCGTCCTTTTCGGTCATGATGATCGCCGCCTTCGGGTGTTTTGCCAGCAAATTCGCTACCAATTTCATATCTTTCACCCGGTAAACATGGTGGTCGTCGAAACGAACGTCCTCGATCACCTTGTAATTGTTCCTCAATCCCTCCACGAAAGGTCCCGGATTGCCGATACCCGACATGGCGATCACCTGCTGTCCGTAATTCAGTTCCTCATCCACGAACTCAGGGAAGAGCGGCCGAGGCCGGAAACTTTCGAAACGGGTAAAGTAAACACGCTGATAGGCGACCTGAACCAGAACCTTGCGCAGAATGCGCCGGTCTATCGGAGCCATATTCTCAGGGCATTTGGTCACGATGAAATAATGCGCCCGGTGCAACTGTTCGGGCAAATCCCGCAGATTGCCCGCAGGCAACATCCGATCATGCTGCACGGGCCGTGTCGCATCGATCATGACGATATTGACTTTAGGCTCTACGTAACGGTGCTGGAAGCCGTCGTCCATCACGACGAGATCGACCTCCGGATGCTCCTGCCGAAGACGGCGGATCCCCTCTGCCCGTTTCTCGCACACGACCACGACCGTATCGGGAAATTTGCGCTTGATCTGCAACGGCTCGTCCCCCACTTCGCGGTAGTGCGATTCGGGAGTGACCTCAATATATCCTTTCGTTCGCCGCCCGTATCCTCTGGAAATCAACGCTACGTGATGCCTTTGAGCCATGTAGGCGATCACCATCTCGGCCATCGGGGTTTTGCCCGTACCGCCTACGGTGATATTGCCGATGCAGACGACCGGAATATCGAACTTCTCCTGTTTCAGAATCCCCCAATCGAAAAGCCGGTGGCGCAACAAGACCCCCAACTTATAAAGGAAAGAAACAGGCATCAAAAAAAAATTCGACATTCTCAATACTGGTTTATAGCAATCAAAGATAGCAACAATTCAATGAATTACAAAAGAAACACCCCAAAACTTGGATAATCCGACCGCAGAGCAGCGGAAATTTTGTTTTTTTCTTATCTTTACCGGAAGAAAACTTCCGTTAAAAATCAGGATACATCCCGACCGGACTCCAAAAAATTTGACCCGGTTCGCAGTTTTATACCTTAATTATTAACATGATCAAACAACTGAAACCAGCTGCCGCATTGTTAGCAGGCCTGCTCTTTTTAGCAGGATGCGGCCGCACGGCAACGGATGCCGAAGAAAATTCCGATGAAATCATAGAACCCAACCTTTTATACGGCATTCCCGCCGACAACTACCGGCTCGAACAGCAGATCATCGACCGTGGCGAAACCCTCGGTCAGATTCTGAACCGATACGGTGTTTCCGCCGCCCAGATCGATCAGCTCGACAAAGCGTCCAAAGACGTATTCCCGCTCCGCAACATCCGGGCCGGGCGCAGCTACACGGCTTTCATCCACGAAGATTCGCTCAACGCGCCCCATCTGGACTATCTGGTGTACGAACAGAGCATTTCCCAGTATGTCGTTTTCAGACTGGCCGACGACTCGATCAGTGTCACAAAAGGCGAAAAAGAGTATGAAATACGTCGCCAGAAAAAGACTGCCACGATCGACTCCTCACTCTGGGAGGCGATCGTAGGCGCCGGCATGCCGGCCTCCCTCGCCGCCGAAATGGAGGACATCTATCAATCGACGATCAGTTTCTTCAGCATCCAGAAAGGAGATAACTTCACGGTCATCTACGACGAGCGTTACATCGACACCCTACCGGCCGGCATCGGACGTATATGGGGGGCGAAATTCAACTACGGCGGCAAGACCTATTACGCCATTCCGTTCCGCCAGGGCAATAAAATCGCCTACTGGGACCAGGACGGCAACAGCCTGCGCAAGTTGATGCTTATCACGCCGCTCAAATATACGCGCATCAGCTCCCGGTTCACCTATTCGCGGCTCCACCCCATCTACAAAACCTACCGAGCCCATACGGGCGTCGATTTCGCAGCTCCGAAAGGTACTCCGGTACATGCCGTAGCGGATGGCACGGTCATCTTCAAAGGCTGGGGCGGCGGAGGCGGCAATACCCTCAAGATCAAACACAACAACGGTTTTATGACCGGTTATCTGCACTTGAGCGGCTACGCCAAAGGGATTCGTCAGGGCAGCCGCGTATCGCAGGGGCAGTTGATCGGCTATGTCGGCAGCACCGGAGCATCGACGGGCCCGCATCTGGACTATCGCGTCTGGCGCAACGGCAAACCGATCGATCCGCTGAAGATTCCGCAGGAACCGGGCGAACCGATTCACAAAGCCAACCGTGCCGCTTACGAATATGTCCGCGACCGAATTATGGCCGAACTGGACGGCGAGGTAAAGGAAGAAGACAAGATCAAACAACTCGACTCGATCGTACTCACCCCGTCGAAAACGGCAGACAGCCTGGTTTTCAGCAGTAAATTATGATCGACCCGCGCATTGTCCGCTTTATCGGCCGACACCACGTCCTGACACTGGCGACCGTCGCCGGAGAACAGCCCTATTGCTCGCACGCGTTTTACGCCTACGACCCAGAGCGCAATCTGCTCGTATTCGCGGCCGATAAGACGACGCGCCATGCGGAGGAGATGCAGGCGAACCGGCAGGTAGCGCTGGGCATCGCGCTCGAAAGCAAGGCAGTGGGCAAACTTCAGGGGCTCCAGCTTTGCGGAACGGTGCGGGAAGCGGACGAAGAAGCTCGAAAAACCTATATCCGCCGCTTCCCGTTCGCAGCACTCGCCGAGCTGACGTTGTGGGTTGTGGAGATTTCCTACATGAAATTCACGGACAATACCCTCGGATTCGGAAAGAAACTGATATGGAACAGCAAGGAACAGGAGTAATCATCGTCGCCGGCGGGAGCGGCAGCCGCCTGGGAGGTCCGCTTCCCAAACAATTCCGCATGCTGGGATCGCTGCCGGTATTGGGCCATGCGATAAACGCCTTTGCAAGAACGCTGCACAGCACGCAGATCGTCGTCGTCCTTCCCGAAGGGCAGATCGATTTCTGGAAGAATCTGGCAGCCCGTTTCGACATAGCCAAGCACACCTGCACGGCGGGCGGGCTGCAACGGTTCCACTCGGTACGCAACGGCCTGTCCGCTCTGCCCCGAACCGTCGTGCTGATCGCAGTCCACGACGGCGTACGTCCTTTGGTATCGTCCGACCTGATTTTGGAAACCGTGGAGTGTGCGGCGGCCCACGGTACTGCCATTCCGGTCGTCGAAGCCGTCGATTCCCTGCGGCAGCTCACGCCCGACGGATCGCACCCGATCGACCGCAATACGCTGCGAATCGTACAAACGCCTCAGGTCTTCGACGCGGAATTGCTCCGTCGTGCCTATGAACTCGACTACTCCCCCGACTTCACCGACGACGCCTCGGTCGTCGAACGGGCGGGACATGCGGTCACGCTCTGCCACGGAGAGCGCGGCAACCTGAAAATCACGACAGCGGACGATCTTCCGATCGCCGAAGCAATTCTTTTATCCAGAGCATCCCGTGAAGAAAATCTATAAATACAGCTTCAGCCGCCACACGCTTTCGCTCACGACGATCTACCTCACGATCTTCCTCGCACTGGGGATCGGGCTCTACTTTCTATATGAAGGAGGCTATCTTTCGGCCTGGTTCTTTTCGTTCATCGTGGCGCTCGTCGCCCTGATGTCACTCTCCATTCCGCGTCGCATCCTCGTGGACGACGAAGGACTGCATATCCTCTGTCTGCTCGACATCACGGAGCTTCATCCCGAAGAGATCGCCTCCGTACGGCAAGTCGAGAAGCAGGAACTCCGAGGCTACGTGCCCTATTTCGGCGGTTACGGATTTTTCGGGTTCTACGGACACTATTTCGACCTGAAAAATCTCGAAAGGGTCAAAATCTACGCTTCCGAATGGCGGAATTTCGTCGAAATCACCGATATATATGAAAATCGGATCTATGTCTCCTGTACCCAGGGAGAAGAACTCGTAAACGACCTACGGGAACTCATCTCGCACGCCCGAGAACGACGAGCACAGGAGCTACAGTCCCAGGAAACGACGGAAACACGATAGTTTCCACCTTCCGACGTCAAAACAAAAGACACCGGCCTCTACACTTCTCCCCCCCTCTCCCAAATTCTCTTCCCGAAGGGGATCTCGATTCATTACCTTCCCCAAAAGGATGCTATATAATCGCAGGTTGTGTATATCAGTATCTGCATGTTAAGGGATGATAAACACACGAATTCCGAATTCGAAATACGATACACGACAATCCGGCCTACATTAACGCATCTTACGATTTTCCATTCGCCGCAGAAAAACAATCAGGGGAAACTGTGTACCAGTTTCCCCTGATTTCAATGTATCGTTCAATCTTAATTCAGATTCGGCAGGAAGGAGTAATCCCGGCTGTATTCGAGCATCTGCTTCACGTAGTCGTTCGGATAAGAAACCTTCACATCCACGACCTTGCCGTTCTTCTCCACCAGCTCGTACTGCGGATTCACAAAACCGCTGTAAGGCTCGATATCGAGGGCTTTGTAACGGGTCAGCACTTCGGCGTGCAGCTTCGGATCGACCGTCACGGCATATTTCTCGACCAGTGTTTTGCCGGCCTCGAAATCGCCTTCGGACTTGATACGCTGCACCTCGCGGAGCATACGGCCCAACAGCTCGCGCAGCTTCGTATAATCGTTCACCACGACATACGTTTTGCCATCCTGCTCGACCCACTCGATCACGTTGTCGGCCTTCCCCTGCTCGTAGCACCATTCGGCGATCAGCTTGCGGTTGCGCATGTGCGCCTCCTCGACATTCTTGCCCGGCTCGATACGTGCGAGCTGCGTCATCATACCATTCATGATATACCGGGCATATTCCGCATATGCCACATCCAGCGACGGAATCAACCCCAATTCGACCATTTTCGGATCGCCCAGGTAGTAGAGCCCGAAAAGATCGGCACGGGCCTCCTCGAGCGTCGAGGTATAGTTCTTCAACTCACCGCCCTTCACACCCGGAGCCAACTGCCCGGAACCGTGTCCCAAACATTCATGCAGGTCGGTATGCAGATCGTCGGCCAACTTGCCGTACTTGTCGATACGTTCGCGGTCTTCGGGACGCAGCATGAACTCCTCGAGGAATCCGTCGCCATGCGCCGCCTGGGCATAAGCGTAGGTAATGTTGTCGATGGTCACCGACTTCGAACCGTGCTCCTTGCGGATCCAATCCGCATTGGGCAGATTGATACCGATCGGTGTCGCAGGATAACAGTCGCCGCCCAGCATCGCTGCCGTAATCACCTTGGCCGAAACCCCTTTGACCACCTTCTTCCGGTAGGCGGAATCCACGGGAGAATGATCCTCGAACCACTGCGCATTCTCGGAGATAACCTCCGTACGGCGACAGGCCTCCTTGTCCATGAAGTTGACCAGCGACTCCCACGACGCCTTGCGTCCCAGCGGATCGCCGTAATCTTCGATAAATCCGTTCACGAAATCGACGTTGGATACGGTATCCCGCACCCACAGGATGTTATAACGGTCGAAATCGTGCAGGTTACCCGTCTTATAATAGTCAATCAGGGCTGCGATGGTCGCCTTCTGCGGCTCCTGGGCAACGCCTTGCGCCTTCTCCAGCCAGTAAACGATCTTCTCGATCGCCGGCGAATACATACCGCCTACTTTCCACACCCGCTCGCGGATCGTTCCGTCCTCATCCTTCACGAGCTTCGAATTCAACCCATAGGAGACCGGTTCGGGATCGGCAGGATCGGCCATGGCACGATAGAAATCTTCGGCCTCGGCCTGTGTCACGCCTTCGTAATAGTTGTTGGCGGAAGTGGCCACCAAATCCTGACCTTCAGCCTGATTGAGTTGAGTCTTATAAAGTTCGGGGTTGAAAATCGCCTCGCAGACCACAGCCCGCAGCGCTTTGAGCTCGTCGCCGAACTTCTCGACGGGGATCGACTCGGCAACCGCGAGGAAATACTCCTTCGGAAATTCGGGTACGAACTTGTCGTTGGAATAGTGGTGATGGATGCCGTTGGCGAACCACACTTTTTTGAGGTATTTCTCCAACGCTTTCCATTCGGGCGTCGTCCGGTCGCCGTCGTAATTCTCATAAATCACCTCCAACGTGCGGCGCACGGGAAGGTTGTATTTGAAATTCTGGTCGAACATGATGTCGCGGCCGCATTTGGCGGCTTCGGCCAGGTAGTAGATCAACTCTTTCTCCCGAAGAGGCAGCTCGGCAAAGCCCGACACCTCGTAGCGGAGAATTTTAATATCGTCGAAGCGGTCCAGGATCCAGGGAGCATCCTCCGTCTTCTTTTCATGGCAGGAAATCATCGTCGTTGCGGTTAAAGTCAAACAAATTGCACTCAATCGGGTCTTCATAGGCACCAGGTCGTCGGTTTAACGGGATTTTACAAAACAGCACGAACGAAACACACGGCCTCGATTCGCGCATCTTTGCAAAGATACGAATAAGCCGGGTACAAAAGCAAATTTATTTGCATTTTGCCGCAATGAAATATCCAATTATCCGATCCAAATCGAAGACAGAGAAAAATGAGAACAATCGTACAGGCTTATACACAAAAATCGCCCAACCGCTTCCTATCTTGAACAAGGATAAACAAATATTCATCCCCGGCAAACACGGAACATCAGTCCCCCAACAGTCCGACCAGCTCCGATAAAACCGACCGCAACTGGTTCAATCCGACACACAACCCTTTCGGGTTATTTCGTTTTTCAGACAAAATACGTTCCACACCACATATCGTCCACAACCGAACAAAAAAGTCCCGGTCGGAAAATACCGACCGGGACTCCAATTAGCGTTCCGCATATCTAGACATCGATGCCCGACACGGCTTCAATTATCTAACGACCGATGCGGACGGCATTTCATCGTTACTATGCCAAGTACCAGTCCACTTGTAATTTGTCTCAAAATACTTCTGGAATGCTTCGATCTGCGCCGAAGTAGCCCAAATATCGACCAGATTAGCCGCAGGAATGAAATTAGCAGGATCTGTCAACTTTGTATTGGTATAGATATTTATCGAAGGATAGATCCATTTACCACTATTAGGTTCACTCTCCCACTTCTCCAAATAAGAGCCGGAAAGATTCAGAGAAGTCAATTCCGTACAACCAGTTACGGTCACAGCAACAATCGCCCGACAATCCTTTACCGTCACGGATTCGATCTTCGGACATTTATCCAGTTCGACACGCTTCGGCCCAACCTCCGTACCGGCCGCACCTGTCACCACCAAGGAGAAAGTCGTCAGGCTCTGAAGACCGTTGCAATCGATTGCCGTCAAACCTTTCACCAACGAAATATCAACCGAAGTCAAATTGATATTACCAACAGCCAAATTCGTATCATCCAAAGACTCCAACCCAGACACCTTCAGCGTCTTCAAATTCCGAAAATATTCGATACCAGCCAAAGACTTCACTTCCGCCGCATTGTCGGCATTAAGCTCCAAATCCGTAACCCGATCAGCTTCCTCCTGCGTAATACCCCCATTGGAACCATAGGTCTCAATCAGGAACTCACGGAATGCATTATCTTTGATCGCATCGACAATCGTACTCGTTTCGATAATCGTATAGCTCTCCTTCTCGATATTGATAGCTTCCACGTCGAGAGTTCCGGCAAATATCTTGGTCAGCGTCGCACACCCCATTACATTCAGAGACTGCAACGACATATTACCCGAAATATCCAGACTCGACAATGCAGTATTGCTCGCATCGAGCGTCTTCAAAGCTGTCCCGTAACCGGCACCAAACAAAGTAAGTTCCACAAGCGGATTTCCGCTGACATTATAATTCTCCAACATCGGAGTCGAATGGAGATAAACATACTTGAGATTGTTATTACTTACGTTCCAATCCGTAAGAACCGCATTGTCGGAACAACTGAAACCGGAAGACTCGCTCAACAAATTATTCGCCACATTTACGCTTTTCAAAGTACTCGTATTATACGAACACTGGAAGCGGGGTCAGTTGGTTGTTACTCAAATCGACAGACTCCAATACCGAGTTTTCGAAAGCAACCTCCTCGAGCATATTGCCGCTACCTTTCAGAATACGCAACTTCTTACATTTATTCAGTTCGATTCGCCCGGTCAGTTGATTGTTCGAAAAATCAATCTCCTCGAGATTGGTGAAGAATCCGGCAACAGGAAGCTCAGTCAGCTCGTTGTCCGAGCAATCCAGTTTCCGCACATTCGTGAAATTGACATATTCCACACCTTTAAGGGACTTAATACCCAAACCTTTGATATTGATCTCGGTGATCGCCTCGACCTCGGTTTTGTCGAGCTTACCGTCCCCGTTCTTATCGAAAGTCAGCAGATAAGTCTTATACGCTTCGTCTTCGATGTTAGCGATAGCATCCGGCCCTGCCTCATAATCCTTGTATTGGATAAAGCTCTCGATATTCGACGTGCTCTCGATCGTCTGCCCCTTACTCAACCAAACCGTTTTCAGGGAGTTCGCCATATATGCCAATGCCGAAGTCAGCAGCAGGTTTCTCGAAAGGTCGATCTCGACGATCGGGGTGCTGCCGAAGTCGATCGAACGCAGATAAGGACAGTTCGTTACGTCGATCTCTGAAATCTTGGTGTTGCTGATATTCAGAACTTCCAACTGTGCGCTTTTCGTAAGATCGAGCGTTGTAATTGTACCCGTTACCGCCAAATTTGTCAATTTTGTATTGTTCGTAACATCCAAACTGTTGAACACGTCGCCGCCGACATTCAGCGACTTCAGTTCCGTGTTCTTCGAAACGTCGATCGTACTGAATTTAGCCGAACTGAAGCCGATGATTTCCAGCTTGGTGTTCTTGCTCAAATCGGGAGCGACCACGAAACCAGCACTCGAAGCATAGAGATTTTTCAAATTAGGTGCAACCGAAAGATCGATCTTTTTGAGCTTATTACACGACATAACGGAGAGTTCTTCCAAGCTGGCAGGAAGCACGACCGACGAAAGGCCGGCGCCGCTGCTCAGGTTAAGCTCCTTCAAAGCATAACACTGCGAGAAATCGGCCTTTAACAAACGGTGCGTAGTGAAATCGACCGTTTCCAAATTCGGGAAATATTCCAGACCGTCGATCGATGCGATCTCCGACCCCGTAAGCTCGATCGCCTTTACCGCTTCGGCTTCTTCCTTCGAAATCTCACCGTCCTTATTCGTATCGAAGTTCGTCATGATGTAGGTCTTCAGCACCTTATCGGGAATCACGGCAGGATAGGTCAGTTCCTTGCCCGCCTGCTTGATTACGATATGCTCCGAAGCATCTGCATTCTTGAAGATAATCGTCGCGTCACGCGGGCCACCCTCCGTATTCGCCAACACCTTGAACGAGAACTCCTTGTCGATCATAGCGCGGGTATCCACAGTCTCGATCCAATCGACTCCCTCCTCGATCGTAGCCGTCACAGGCTCGATGTTCGTCTGAAGTTTCACCGTTACATTCTGCTCCGTATTGGACACAGATATCGTTTTCGAATCCTCGTCGATGATGAGCTTCCCCTCCTGATTCTGCTGGATTTTGAGAGGGGCCTTCTCACTGCCACTTACGAAATTGAATGTCACCTCCTTGGCCGCATCTGTCTCATTGGTCGTAGAAACCGTAAACTTCACGACGCTCTCGCCAGATTCGCCTTCCGTCTTGTCCGCCTCAACCCAATCTGCGCTACCTTCCAGCGTCCAGGATTTCGAACTGGTAACGGTAACAGTCTCCTCGCCGCCCTTGTACGAGAACGACAAGGTCTTCGGACTGATCGAAATAGACTCCGAAGCAGACATCTGACGAACCGTCAATTCCACACTCGTTGCCTCCGGGTAAGTCAGCGTGAGTTTAGCTTCCCGCGCAGCACCCGGATTGGCGTCTGCCTGAAGAGTGAATTTATCTGCACTGACCGACAGATCGTGCAGCCAAGTCGCATCCCACGTCACATCGAGAGAACAACCATCTACGGCATAATCCACGGTGTAAGGTACTGTTACCTTACCCGCAACGGCTGCGATGTCTGCGGGATTCGAGGCCTTAATGACTGGTGTCTCCTGTTTCACATCCGGGTCGTCGCTACAACCCGTGAGGCCCAAAGCGAAAACCGCGAAAAAAGACACCAACAAAAGCGTTAGTTTTTTCATACTGGTTAATGATTTTTTGTGAAAGCACTTCCGGTATCGCTACCGTAAATAGGGACAGTCGCGAAATAGGCTTAAAATTATAACAAATTGATTGTCAATGTGA
>OGXH01002708.1_pt1 | contig 12148 bp, 8 predicted proteins | sample 1576241 | NCBI WGS metagenome assembly OGXH01 (sample SAMEA3541529, study PRJEB24748) | human gut metagenome | biome: human gut; feature: human-associated habitat; material: faeces | place: China | collected 2012
CGTAGTATCTGTAGAAAGTCCAAGCGGATCAAATGCCTTAGAGTGAAGTGTCTCACCGAAATATGGTGAGAAATCGCAGGAATCGAAGATGCGCCGGATTCCGTCATATAGTGCGGTTCACTTGATTGCTGAGATTCGATTGATTTCGGTGAATGCTGAGATTCCAAGGATTCTTGCGATTCTTGATATTCTTGCGATTCCCGCGTTTTATGAGATGATGGCATGTGCTTATGCAACGCCTGTTTTGCCACTTCAAGATTGACTGCAGTCGTGTGATAGTAGTCGGTGTTGCGTCCGTAGCATTCCTCAATCACGCTCAACGCATGCTCATAGCCGGAAACCGCATCCTGCAGGCAGCCGGCCATATAGCAGGCCTGCGCATAGCCGGCCAGCGCCGAAGCATAATGCGCACTATGTTCCAAATGCCCGGTACGGTAGATTGTCAACGCTTTCTGGGCGTGCTGTATGGCATCGCTCGCCCAATACCGGTCCATTTGCAGGAGCAGCAATGCAAGATTGGTGTGCGTGGAGGCAACGTCGATGTCAGCGCTCGCATCGGGGGAAGATTGCTCCAACAGGTCCAGCGCCTGTTCCAGCTCGCGCTTCGCCTGATTGAGACGACCGGTTTCGCTGTACAACATGGACATATTGTTATGCAGCGCGGCCAGGCGTCGGTCGGTGGGGGGTCCGTTATAAAATATAAAGTAGGATCAAATGTATACATTTCAAACTTCTTTCTCCGCCGGCAGACGGCGGTATGCTGTATAGTTCAGATCGTTTTGATCTGATAGTTGTTGTTACACATACAGATAGTCATTGAGTACGGGCTGCAGTCCCTCGCCCTCTATGTCTGAATACATATGCTCAAGACTTCTGTTGTCGTTGATCTCGAACTGCTCGTCGCCCTGCTCACTGCAGGAAGTCTTGCCGCTGTATTTGCTCTCGTGATCGCCGATTCCGGTTGACACGCCCGCCGATACCTTGGTCGCTGCGATTTTCACTATGCCGTTCCTGAAGTCTGCACTCTCCCTTGAAGATACCGTTATTCCGGCAAATGGCAGGAATATCCTGTATGCGCACAGTATCTGGCAGAGCTGCTTCTCGTGTACGTCCAGAGGATTGATCTGATCGTTGTTGATGATCGGTCTTAGTCTTGGACAGGAGAGTGACATCTCTGCGTGTGGGTATTTCCTCTGAAGGAAATACGCGTGAAGGGCTGTTGCCAGCGCATCCTTGCGGAAGTCGGAGAGCCCTAACAGTGCTGAGAATGCAACGCCCCGCATTCCGCCCATGAGGGCGCGCTCCTGCGAGTCGAAACGGTATGGCCATACTCTCTTGTGACCCATCAGGTGAAGAGTCTCGTATTTGTCTGCGTCGTAGGTCTCCTGGAACACTGTCACATAGTCCGCACCGCACTCATGGAGGTAGCGGTACTCATCGGTGTTCACCGGATATATTTCAAGGCCTACCATGCGGAAGTATTTCCTTGCAAGCTTGCATGCCTCGCCGATATACGTTACGTCACTCTGGCTGCGGCTCTCGCCGGTCAGTATAAGGATCTCTTCCATACCGCTGTCGGCGATGACCTTCATTTCCTTCTCAATCTGCTCTGCTGAGAGCTTCATTCTGTTGATGTGATTGTAGCAGTTGAAGCCGCAGTATACGCAGTAGTTCTCACAGTAGTTGGCTATGTAGAGCGGCGTGAACATGTAGACCGTGTTGCCGAAGTGCCTGCTTGTCTCGCGGCTTGCGCGCTGCGCCATCATCTCAAGAAATGGTTCGGCGGCGGGGGAGAGCAGAGCCTTGAAGTCCTCTATGCTGCACGTCTCGTGTTCAAGGGCCGCCATGACGTCTCTGCCTGTGTAACTGCTGTAGTCGTAGCTGTTCATGTGCTCCATGACCTTGCTGCGGATGTCAGATTCAATAACCTCCATGCCCGGAAGGTATTCCATATGGCTTTTCCTTGACGATGGATCTGTCTCCAGACGGTGCTTGATCTCCAGCGCTTCCGGCGAAAGATATTCCGAATCTATCAGAAAGTGGTTTTCCATCTGAGTGCACCCCCTTAGTCATGCAGGAATCCGGTCAGTGGATCTGAAGCGGATGCCCCTCTGGTGAGAACTCTTCCAAGACCTGCCAGATAAGCCTTTCGGCCTGAATTTATCGCGTCCTTGAATGCCGATGCCATGAGTGGCAGATTTCCGGCTGTGGCGAGGGCAGTGTTGGCCATGATGGCGGCAGCGCCCATCTCCATGGCTTCACATGCCTGGGATGGCCTTCCGATACCGGCGTCAACTATGATCGGAAGCTCGATCTCGTCGATGAGGATCTGGATGAAGTCTTTGGTAGCCAGTCCTTTGTTGGAACCTATAGGTGATGCCAGTGGCATGACCGCTGCGGCTCCCGCATTTACCAGATCACGGGCGGCATTCAGGTCCGGGTACATGTAAGGCAGTACCACAAATCCTTCATTTGCCAGTGCCTCGGTTGCCTTTATCGTTTCCTGGTTGTCGGGAAGGAGATATTTGCTGTCGCGCATGATCTCCACCTTGACGAAGTCTCCACAGCCCAGAGCCCTTGCAAGCCTTGCTATGCGCACGGCCTCCTCGGCGTTCCTCGCGCCGCTTGTATTTGGCAGGAGAGTAACTCCCTCCGGGATGAAATCGAGAATATTTTCCTCTTCCTTTGTATTTGCACGGCGGACGGCCAGAGTGATGATCTCTGCTCCTGCGTCCTTTATAGCTGATTCGATCAGCTTCATGGAATACTTTCCTGAACCCAGAATAAATCTTGAATTGAATTCATGTCCTCCGATTATCAGCTTGTCTTCTTTCATTATAATGCTCCTCCTCCCATGAAACTCACGACCTCCACACAGTCGCCGTCGTTAAATGTAATGTCTGCGTATGTCTCTCTCGGTATGATCTCCTCGTTGATCTCAACAACTATGCGCACCGGTTTGTAGCCGGATTCTTCAAGAAATGCCGCCAGATTCTGCCCGGCAACGTCGAGATCTTTTCCGTTCACTGTTACCATAGCCCTTTCCTCCAAAGTCTTTTATCTGCACAAAAAAAGAGTTACCGATCTGGTAACTCCAATAAAGTCTGCACTTTAACAAACGACTGCTATCAGGCTTCCCTACGTTGGCATTATCCAAATCAGGTTTCCGGTCGAAGGTCACACCTTCCTCTCAGCCTGTACTACAAGCTCCCGCGTCCTCTTTTTGTTGTCAGATAATAATATACGACCTGAAAACCCGGAATGCAAGAGTAATCTATCAGGCAAATATGCCATTTGACCGCAAATATTCGAAGCTCTCTCAAAAATATACGGAAAATGTACTGCGATTGATGGCTTTTCCTTGACACAGCCCACATATGTATGTACAATTTAGTTGTTTGGCGCGCTAAAGTGTCATACAAAATCAGCAGGTTGCACAAATGCTGATTTGATTTATCTTATGGAGGACAGTGAAGTTATGAGACAGAAGAAGATTCATTACATCTATAATAAAGAGATGGAGTGTATGGATCCTGAGGAGAGAAGAAAGCTTCAGGGGGAGAGACTTAGAAAGACAGTAGAACTTGAATATGCAAATGTACCGGCATACAGAGCCAGAATGGACGAGGCGGGAGTAAAGCCGGAGGATATAAACAGCATAGACGATATCGTCAAGCTGCCATTTATGCAGAAGACAGATCTCAGGGATAACTTCCCATTTGGACTGTTTGCAGCAGACAGGAAGGACATCATCAGAATCCAGGGTTCATCAGGAACCACAGGTAAGCCTGTTGTAGCTGGCTACACCCAGAACGATATAGATGTGTGGACGGAGATGGTAGCCAGAGCTATCAAGTGCGCTGGTGGCGGAGAGGATGATGTCATCCAGATAGCTTATGGTTATGGATTGTTCACAGGCGGACTTGGAGCACATCAGGGCGCGACTAAGGTTGGTGCCATGGTAGTTCCGATGTCATCAGGCAACACACAGAGACAGATCATGATGATGAAAGAGCTCGGCGCAACCATGCTTTGCTGTACACCTTCATATGCTACATACCTCGCAGAGACCATCAGGGAGATGGGCATTGATCCATCAGAACTGAAGATCAAGTCAGGCTACTTCGGAGCAGAACCTTGGACAGAGGAGATGAGACAGCACCTTGAGGAGCTTCTTGACTTCGATGCATTTGATATATATGGACTAACAGAGATCGGTGGACCTGGTGTTGCATTTGAGTGCTTTGAGAAGAACGGAATGCACATCAACGAGGATCATGTTCTTGCAGAGATCATTGATCCGGTCACAGAGGAGCCGCTTCCAGACGGAGTTCCTGGAGAGCTTGTGTTTACAACCCTTACCAAGACAGGTACACCTATGATCAGATACAGGACACATGATATATGTACACTTACACACGGCACATGTGCATGTGGAAGAACACTCCCTCGAATTTCAAAATTCAAAGGACGTACAGACGACATGAAAGTCATTCGTGGTGTCAATGTGTTCCCGACTCAGGTGGAAACTGCACTTTTAAGTATGGGTGGAGATGTCGCACCGCACTATCTGATGATCGTTGACCGCGAGAACAATATGGATACGCTGACTGTCATGGTGGAAGTAGATGAACGTTTCTTCTCAGATGAGATCCGTGCGTTGGATGGTTTGAAAAATAAAATCGGTGCAGTGTTAAAACAGGCGCTTGGAGTGGCAGTGAAAGTAAAGCTGGTTGAGCCGAAGACAATTGAGCGGAGCGAAGGAAAAGCGAAACGTGTCATTGATAAGAGAAATCTATCTTAAGAGGAGGGAAAATATGAGAATTCAACAATTATCCGTATTTTTGGAGAATCGAGAAGGGCGTCTTGATGAGGTTTTGACAGTATTAGGGAAAAATGATGTCAATATTGTGGCGTTAAGTCTTGCGGACACTGCAGACTATGGGATGCTGCGCATGATTGTATCAGATCCGATGAAAGGAAGAATGGTCTTAAAGGAAGCAGGAATTACAGCGATGCTGACAGATGTGGTTGCAATTCGTGTGCCACATGCGACCGGTTCGCTTAGCAAAGCAATGCATGCATTGGTGGAAGCAAAAGTGAATGTGGAATATATGTATGCATTTGCCAATGGAGCAGACGCCTCGGCGGTATTGAAAACAGACGAACCGGAAAAAGCAGTTGATGTTTTACGGGAAAATGGATTCGATGTGTGGAGTGCGGATGAAGCGTACAAGGCAAATTGTTAAGAACAAGGAGTGTATCATTGTGATATGCTCCTTATTTTTTGGTGAAAAGACTGAAAAATATACAAAATATACATACTAATAAAGTGAAAATAAAATATACAGGTAAAAATTTACAATTATAAATGGTTATAACAGAAAAAATATGTTATACTGAACGAAATGGCTTGAAGCGGTCAGGAAAGAGAGGAAAAAGAAATTGAAAAGGAAAAAGGTAATTGCAATCTTATTGGCGGCGGCACTTTCGGCAGGAAATCTTTCGGGTCTTGGTATGTTATCAGTTGCGGCAGAAAATACTCAGACAGAACAGGCGGTGGAAAAAGAAAATGAGCAGACGAATATTGCTCTGAATAGAACTGCAAGAGCATCCAACTCATTAGGAGCATCTGCTGAGCATCCTGCAAGAACACCGGAACTGGCGTTTGACGGAAAAGGGGACAACACAACAGACAATATCAACAGTCGCTGGCAGAGCAGTGATGTTCAGGAGTTTCGGGAGGAGTGGCTGGAAGTCGACCTCGGAAACTCAGCAAAAATTTCAAAGGTGACTGTGAAATTCTTTGCAAAATTATATGGAAACTTTGTTATTGAGACATCGGACAGTCAGGCGGAAGATGCGAAATGGACACAAATTAAATCTGTGGAGATGCCATCCGGCAATGATGCGAATATCATAAAAGAAGTAGATGTAACAAAGGATGGAGAACCGGTGGAAGTATCCCGTTATCTGCGTTTGCGTTTCACATCAGGAAACACGCAGGCTGCAAGCCGTGGAATCGGTGTGTATGAGTTTGAGGTGTACGGAGATTTGAGTGAGCCGGACAAGCCGGAAAAACCAGAAAATCCGGATGCAGTTACCGGAAATATTGCGAAAGGAAAACGTGCCACGGCATCCGGAGTGGAAGTTGGAATGGAGTCCTGCACACCGAATTTAGCAGTCGATGGCGATAAAGAGACAAGATGGTCTGCACCTCAGATGAAAACAGGAACAGATGCGAATCAGAAACAGAATATGCAATGGCTGGAATTAAATCTTGGAAATAATGTGACAGATATTACAAGCATTGATATTTCTTTCTTTAAATTAGTATTTTCTACAGACTATACAATTAAGACGAGAGCAAGCGAAACAGATAATTGGAGAGAAGTCGCACATATTACACATGAGCCAAGTGCAGAACAGAATAAGGTAGATTCTATCAAAACAGTAAAAGAATTGGATAAATATGTCCGTTTTGAGTTTAACAAGGTAAACACACAGGCAGGCGGAAACAGTGTCTCTGTGCGTGAAATTGAAATCAACGGAACGCAGGTTCCGATACCGTATGAGCCGGAAAGTGCAAAAGAAGTGCTTGACACGGTGAAAGGTCTGGATACAATTACAACAGACATGACAGAAGTGCCGCTTCCGCAGGTACCGGAAGGATATGAGATTCATGTGATCGGAAGCGAGTATCCTCAAGTCATCACAGATGACGGAAAAATCAGCGCATACAATATGTACGATTACAAGAGTATGGAGATTATGCTTCAAGTTGTGAATAAAGAAGATGAGACGGATGTCGCAAAGAAAGCTTTCCAGGTAGCAGTTCCGAAAAAGACACAGAAACATGTTGATTTATTCCCGGAAGTAGAAAATCAAAATGCGGAGCCAAAAGTGATTCCGAGTATTCAGGAATGGTACGGCTATGATGGAGAATTTAAGCTTACGAAAAATTCACGCATCATTGTGAAAGATGGGGCGAATCTTGGCGCAGACAAAATTGCAAAACAGTTTCAGGAAGATATGAAAGAGATTACCGGAATGGAACTTGCAATTGTAAGCGGACAGGAATCAGATGCAGATGACATTTTGATTGAGTCTGAGGTGGAAGATACATACACACTTGGAGACGAGGGATATCTTCTGCAGGCAGATGACGATGGAATCCACATCATTGGAAATGGATACAACGGATGTCTTTACGGTGCGATGACTTTAGAGCAGGTATTTTATACACAGAAAGATGAATTTAAATTCCCGAAGGGAATTGCCCGTGATTTTTCCAAATATGCAGTCCGTGGAGTGATGATTGATATTGCAAGAACACCATACCGAATGGATGCGTTGGAAGATATTGTGAAAGCGCTGGCGTTCTATAAGATTAATGAAGTACAATTTCATCTGAATGATAACCGACATGTGCCGGGAAATGCAGACCGTGATAAATATGAACATTGGGAAAACGTAGAAGGTATGTTCCGTCTGGAAAGTGATACCTTCCCAAGCCTTAAGACGACGGAGAAAAAGAACGACTATTACAACGAAGTGTTTGGCGGCTCGCCGCAATATACAAAAGAAGAATACAAGAATTTACAGAATTTGGCGATGGATTACGGAATTAATCCGATTTCAGAGATTGATGCTCCGGGACATTCGCTTCTGTTTACAAAATATGTGAGAAATCATTTGGATGAGGCACAGAAGGCGGTTCCGGAAATTAAGGGAAATATCAATGCAGATAAAGACTGGGAATTGCTTGCGATGACCGGGGAGAAAAAAGATTCTGCGTTTGCGTTTATGGATGCATTGTTTGATGAGTATCTGGAAGAGGATGTATTTTTAGGTGACACGGTCAACATCGGAGCAGACGAGTACTGGAATATCAATGATCAGGAACGACCGGGTGTACAGGAGTATATCCGTAAAATGGCAGACAATGTAAAGGATCACGACAAAAAGGTTCGTATGTGGGGATCGACAAGCCAGTTTTTCAAAAATCAAGATCAGGCAAAAGCATATAACGATATTGAAATTGATTTCTGGTCAAATTCATGGGAAAATGCAGCGAATAGAATTGAACAGGGATATAAAGTAGTCAATGTAGATTCGTTCCATCTGTATGGAAATCCTGGGCGCGACAAACGAGATGTTGTCAATGTGGAGCATGTGTTCAATAACTGGGATCCGACAGTGATGACAGGAAGCAAAGTAAGCAAGTCAGAGCCGAATCTTCTTGGAGCAAAGACGGCGCTTTGGGCAGACATTGCAGATATGGGTGTGACAGAAAGAGATAATTTTGAACGTATCATGCGTCAGGCAGCAGTGTTGAGTGAAAAGACATGGGGCGGAACAGATGAGACACAGACATTTGAAGAGTACAGTTTCAAGTATGACAGATTACAGCAGGGACCGGGCGTGTCTTTGGGGGCAGATGTAGACAGTGAGACCGGGCTTGTGCTGGATTATGATTTTGCAAATGTTAAGGAGGGAAAAGTATATGATGCCAGCGGAAATGGATATAACGGAAATATTTCGGATGCAAAGATAAAAGAAGAAGCTGGGACAGCGTGGCTTCAGCTGAACGGAGATACAGAGGTGCAAACGGAGCTTCGATCTATGGATTATCCATACACGGTACAATTTGAACTTCGACTTGCAAAAGAGGGCAATGGTGATGGAGAGACATATATTTTTGACGGACGCGATGGAAGATTGTCAATCAATGACAAAGGGAACTTGCAGATTAATCGTTCTTACTTTACACAGGACTTTGGTTACCAGATTCCAACAGACAAACCGGTGCAGATGACAATTGTCGGGACGCAGCAGGTGACAAAGTTGTACATTGATGGAAAATTAGAAAAGACACTTTTGCGAACTACGAATTCAGAGACGGATTATGAGCATCTGTTATCGACATTTGTATTTCCGCTTTCTTCTATAGGAAAAGGGATAGAGGGTGAACTTGCAAATTTGAAAGTATATAACAAAGCATTGTCACCGGAAAAAATCAAAGAAGTTTCAGAGAAAAAAGAAGTGACAGAAGTCAATGTGTCTCAGGGGACAGCAGCAGCAGGGACAGCGCAGCGAAAAGGTGACGGCAATCAGGATGTGGACTGGAAAAAACTTCGTGTCGGCTGGAAAGCAATTGATGGTGACGGCAATGCTCTGGATGGAAAGCATGGCACAGATGTGAGTGAAAAAGATTCGTATTTTGAGGGTGCATATGCGGACAGCGCATTTGCGGTAGATATGCTGGAAGAGCAAGATATCAGTAAGCTGGTACTGCAATGGGATCGAGCGCCAAAAAGTTTTAAGATTCAGATTTCAGAAGATGGAAGTGTGTGGAAAGATTTACAGACTGTAGATGGAGAAAGTGTCAATACAATCACGTTTGCACAACCGATTCACACACGTTACATTAAAATGCAGGGAGTAAGTCTGAATGGAAACAATACGTTCAAATTGAGGGAATTCGAAGCGTATGAGGCAGTGGACAAGACAGCGCTGAAAGAGCAAGTGAAAGCAGCGGAAGAAAAATGCGAAGAGTTCGGTCTGACATTTGCAGATGCAAAGGGATATGATGCTTTTATGGATGCATATATGAAAGCAGAGGCAATGTACGAAAACACACTGGCAGAACAAAATGATGTGGATCTTGCAACGAAGACATTGGAAGAAACGCTGAAAGACCTTCCAGAGAATCCGGAGCCAGGGGAAGTAGAAGTGGAATCAGTCAAAGTGACTGTAAATAAGACGGAATTGAAAGTCGGAGAGACGACAACGGCAAAAGCAGTGATTACACCGGATAATGCAACAGATCAGACAGTCTCATGGACAACTTCTGATGAGTCAGTGATAACAGTGGATAAAGACGGACAGATCACAGCAAAGAAGATCGGAAAGGCAAATGTGATTGCAACTGCATCCAATGGAAAAACTGACAAAGTAGAAATTACGGTTGTTGAAGAGAAAACGGATCCAAAACCGGATAATGGAGACGATGGAAAAGATAATCAGAATCAGACTCAGAATACGAAGCCGGAAGAGGATAAAAAGAAAGATCCTGTCAAGACGGGAGACCCACAGTCTATCGCACTGTGCCTTGGGGCAATGGCGGCAGCCGGAGTAACTGTCATTGGAAGAAAAAAGAAAAGAGATTAATTAAAAAGTAAAATTAAAAGAGCAAAAATCGGAGGCAGAAATGAAGAAAACAGTCAAAAAAGGTATGGTAGTGACATTATCAGCATGTATGCTTGCAAATTCAGTTCCATTATCGAATTTTACAGTACAGGCAGCGTTAAAGCAGGAATTTGTTGAATTTACAAATGAACAAAACAGAGGTGGATGGTCAAAGGCGAGTGGAAACGGGAAAATCGAGTTTACAGACGGAGAGAACGAAAAAGGATATATGGTGTTAAGCTCAGATGATAATACGATTTTTTCGGAAAACCAGTCAGAAAAACGTGCAGACGGTTATGTGGAGATGGATATGACTCTGACGAAAGCAGACAATGGTGGCCGCATGGGAATTATTTTTCGGTATAACAATGAAAACGACTGGCAGGGAATCGGTATTGACAGTGGAAGCTGGAATTGGTTCAACGGAGCAGGTGAGTGGGGAAGCGTAACATCTGCGGCTAAAAGTTTTACAAAAGTAGGAGAAACTCATAGAATTCGAGTGGAATACCGCGGAAACAACGTGAAAGTTCTGCAGGATGGTGTGGAGATCATAAATCAGGAAATCGACAAGTTCAGCAACGAAAAAGCGGGGAATGTCGGTATGCGCCTCTGGGGAAAGGTGTCTGAAAACTATGATTGTGCTTTTAAAATCGACAATGTAAAGACAGGGGAAATCGCAAAAGAAGTTGTTCTTACACCGGATCATTTTACAGTTGATTATGAGGAAGCCGGAAAAGAAGATTTCAAAGTAACAATTGCTGAGGAGTCTTTGCAACTGACAGAAATTAAAAGTGGGAATGTGGCATTAGAAAAGGACAAAGATTACACATTTCATGCCAATACAGTTACGATAAAAAAAGAATATATTGCACAGATCAAAGATGCGGCATCCACAAATTTGACATTTGTATTTGAAGATGGACAACAGAAAACGTGCAGTATACAAATCAAAAAGGAAGAAGAACAAGTTTCTTATAATCGTGATTTCACAAAAGGGACAGAGGGGTTTGAAAAAGTTTCTGGAGACAGCGGAGTGCTGGAAGCAGGGAAAGATGGTGTGACTGTTCAGAAAGATGGTGTGTTCATTGATCAAAATTCTAAGGAGCTTAAGAATCAAGAAGTGGAATTTACATATGATCCGCTAAATAATAGCTGTAATTATGGCGTGGTACTGCGCTATACATCTCCGACAGACTATATTTATGTGGGACCTTCTGCTCAAAATAACCAACATTATACAAAATGGGGGATTTATAATCAGAACGGAAGACTTGCAGAGATTGAGGACAGCGGTTTTGTACTTTCCGGACGTGACGTTCCGTATAAAGTAAAAGTAAGAGTTGTTGAAAATGTAGTGACAATCTTTTTGGATAACGAAGAGATTTACAATGGAGAGATAGGTGGACTTACAACGAATGCCGGAAAAGTTGGTTTTCGAACAACAGAAAGTACAGGCATGACAATTCAAGGATTTACACAGGAGACAGCAAGTGCGCCAGAAGTGGTGGAAAACACGTCGGAAGCTGAGATTGCTTCTGAGCAAATGACAGTGACGCTGGATGCAAATTTCCCAAGAGTGGTCGAGTATACCTTGAAAGAGGGAGGGCAGACTGTCAAGGGGCAAGAACTTGCATTACATCAGGTGGAATTGAATAATAAACTGTACACACCGAAGGTTACATCAGATATTTCCGGTGCGAAGGCGACCTATCATGTTTCGGAAGAATCAACAGGGATTTCGTTTGATGTCATCATGGAAGTAAAAGAAAATGTACTGTCTATGCATGTGAAAAATATCAAAGATGATAAGACAAAGCTATATACTTTGAATTTCCCAGAACACAGTCTGATCTCTATGTCGAGCAAGGATGCAGGCGGCATGCTCACGGTAAATGATTATCGTTCTGATATTGTCAATATTGGTTTACACTTTTTTCTCAAGAATGTTCGACCTTAT
>OGXH01002710.1_pt1 | contig 12146 bp, 10 predicted proteins | sample 1576241 | NCBI WGS metagenome assembly OGXH01 (sample SAMEA3541529, study PRJEB24748) | human gut metagenome | biome: human gut; feature: human-associated habitat; material: faeces | place: China | collected 2012
GCTATAATGGAAGTATCAAAAACACCCAAGAAAAAGGAGGATACGACCATGAAACGGAAAAAATTCCTTGCCCTCGCCCTTGCGGGCGTGATGACCGCAGTGACCCTCACCGCCTGCGCACCGCTGGATGCCCTCTACGACTGGTTCTTTGGCGGCGGGAGCGGCAGCGCCTCCCACGGCAGCGAAAAGGGCCTTGTGACGGAGTCCGAGGAGCTTGAAAATAAGCTCAAGGCGTATTTGGGTCTTTCTGAAACCACAGCAAGCGACAAGGCCAAGGAGACACTTGAGGCAGTGGCAAAAGGATTTGACGCGGAATGGCTCGACAACAACATGTTGAACGTAACGGCTGTAAATGCGCTCAAATCTATCACGGATGACAAATTGGAGTTAACCCAGGAGTTATGCGTGGACGTGATGGAGCTGACTCCCTCCGGCAGGACAGCGGTTACGATTCCGGATACCAGGGAGATTTACTCGAATAGCTATTGGGATCCAGGGCCTGAATCTGGTGGTCCTTACTATGACTCTTGTCTGAAGAATTATAATCAGTTAAGAACTCTATTGAGCTACTCCCATAGAAATGGCGTTGAACTATACGCCGGTACATTCCAGAACGGTGAAAAAACCTACGCCGCAATGGTTATAATTTGGAAACACTGATGCAAGCCCTGCCTTACACACCCTTTTCTTGAAATGCCCCCTTCCGCCCCCTTCGGAGCAGCCGCCCTGAGGGGGCCTTTTTGCGCCTGTGGGCTGGCGCAGGGCATAGCCCGGCTTTGCCCCGCATACACTCTCATCAGAGCAAGGACAGGAAAGGAGCATCACCATGGAGCTGAAAGTGTTCCGGGACGTTCTGCCTGCGGCGGGTGCGGACTGCACCGCCAAGGCGGAGCTGCCCCTCGAGACCGAACTACTGATCTCGGACTATCTGCCGCCGGTGCAGCGCATCGTCAAGTGCTTCGCAAAGCCGGTGGTGCTGCAAAAGCAGCTGGCCCCCGGGCGGCTGACGCTGGAAGGATATTTGCGCTGTACCGTGTATTATCAGGGCGAAGAGGGGGCGGGGCTGTGCCAGACCGAGCAGAAGCTGCCCTTCACCAAGGCCCTCGAGCTGCCCAGCTTTGCGGCCACGGCGTGGACAGCCTGCGTCGAGGGCCAGACCGAATACCTCAACTGCCGGGCCGTCAACCCCCGCCGCATCGAGGTGCGGGGGGCCTACGGGCTGGTGGTGAGCGTCCACGCCCAGCTGTCCACCGAGGTCATCACGGCCCTCAGCGAGGGCGGCATCGAGCAGAAGCCGGTCACGCTGCCGAAGAAAAAACGCTTCTGCTGACGCAGGAAGCTTATGACAAGATGAAGGAAGAGCTCGCTTGGCGCGAAGGCGAGTATCGCGACGAAATCCTTTCCAAGGTTTCCGCGGCACGCGCCGAGGGCGATTTGAGCGAAAACGGCGGCTATCAGGCCGCTCGTGAGGCTCAGCGAGTAAATCAGGGCCGCATCGAGGAACTGACCGTCATACGCTCAGCTCCAATAAATTACACTCTTTTCGTAACTTCGAAATACAAAGATACAGTTTTTTAGGTAGAGAAGCCTCTTTCCATAAAAAAGTTCTATCTTTGCGTGACGATTAAATCGTTTTATTGTAGGAAATCGTCATAAAATTACTTTTTATAAACTTAACTTTATTGATCATGAAAAAAAGCAAAACATTTCTTGTTTGCGCCATGTTGAGTGGCAGCGTCTTATTTTCATCATGCATCGGTTCTTTCGGATTATGGAATAGTTTGAAAGACTGGAACCAGGGGGTAAGCAACAAGTTTGTCAACGAACTTATCTTTCTCGCTTTCCATATTGTCCCTGTTTATGAAATTGCTTATCTGGCAGACGCATTGGTTTTAAATTCCATCGAATTCTGGAGCGGTTCCAACCCTACAGCTTCTATCGGTGAAGTAAAAACAGTGCAAGGAGAAAATGGCGAATACTTGGTAAAAACCAACGAAAACGGTTATACCATTACCAAAAAAGGAGAAGACAAATCTGTAGATTTGGTCTATAACAAAGAAAACAATACATGGAATGCCGTAGCCGACGGACAGAGCTTCGAACTTGTGAAAATGAACGAAGACGGAACGGCTGTTTTGAGCCTGCAAAACGGAACCTCCATGACTGTCACTCCTGATGCACAAGGTATTGCTACCGCAAGAATAGCTACAGGAAACTCCTTGTTTTTTGCTGCAAGATAATAAACACAACATCATTTAAACACAAAGAAAAGAAGTTGCCCATGCAAACAACTTCTTTTCTTCCATAAAACAATACTACTATGAAGAAGCAAATCATGCTGGGCGGCCTACTCCTATTATTAGGCTCCTGTACTCCCCAAAACAAAGCGAATGACCCGAATGCAATTGACATTGCCGTAAGTCTGGAACACCTCACAGAATTAAAGACCTCCCAATTGGGAAAACAAATCCGTTATATCCCTTTGGAAACAACAGACTCATCCCTGATTGGCAACTCCTATTCCATCAAGTTATCTAAAGACCATATCTTTGTCTCTACCAACGGACGATGCCTGTCATTCAACAAGCAAACCGGAAAATATCTTGGCAGCATCGGGCACAAAGGAGAAGATCCACAAGGCTACAGCAATGCCAGCTGCTTTATTCACCCCCATACCAACCATCTCTACTTTTATCGCCAACCCGACAAGTTGGTAAAATACGATACAAAAGGTAACTATCTAGGGCAAGTACACCTACCACAAAAGATTTCCCCATCCCTTTACTTTACTTTTTCCGACTCCCTTATTCTTGCTCATTATGGAGAAGGAATAGGACAACCGCAAACAAGTGCGTTACTTTACTTCAACGAACAGGGAGAAGTAAAAGACTCATTGCCGGAATTTGCCAATCCAGGTGATCCTATGGGCATGGACCAGATATCCAGCATCAACGTATTCAAGCAATTACCCGGCAACGCCAACATAGGAGGGTTAATATATATAAATTATCAGGATGGAACAATGACTGTTCTTCCTATAGACCAGCCTTCACTTTGGCTGAGCAACGGCAGCATACGTTTCAGAAAAGCGTTCAATGACACAATCTACGACATTAAAGGACACGAAGCTACTGTCCATACCACTTTCCATACCGGGCAATGGCATTTCCCGGCTGAAAAAATGGGACAAAAAGAGGATACAGACAACTACATCGTTATAACCGGTATTCTGGAAACTCCCAAACATCTCTTCTTTATATCTCTACAGGAATTATACGACAAGAGAAAACCCTTCTACGGTATTTACGACAAAGAAAAACATATTACTTATATGAATGATGCCAATGTGGGGCTGACAGATGACCTGACGCATTTCATGCCTTTCTATCCCATCACTTGTACAGAAGAAGGAGAGTATGCCGCTTTATTGGAGATAGGGAAAATAGACGAATGGATGGATAAAAATCCGGGAATTGTCCAAGAAGGAAAGCTAAGCTTTTTACAGGAAATCAATGAAGAATCCAATCCGGTTTGTGTTATAGTGGAACCTTGACAACCATAAAAGAACGCTGCTTTCCTCACGGAGAGCAGCGTTCTCTTTCTTCAACACGTTGAAGATAACAGTATGCTAAATTAGTCACGACCTCCACCCAATGCCTGATAGAGATTGATTACGCCTTGCATTTCAGTAAAACGGTTAGCAACCTGAGTTAACTCCGCATTAAGCAAAGTCTGCTGAGCCGTCAAAACTTCCAGATAAGTCGTATTCCCATGTTGCATCAGCAAAGAGGTACTTTCCAAAGCTTTATTTAATGAATTTATTTGTTTATCATAATAAACTGATTTATCACGGGCCGTCTGATATTTCACCAAAGCCTCGTTCACTTCACTTCCTGCATTCAACAAAGCCTGTTGAAAACTCAGTTTGGCTTCTTCTTGCTGAGCTTTAGCTATCTTTAGCTGTGCTATGTTCGCACCTTTATTAAACAGTGGCTGGGTCAACGAAGCTACAGCCGTTGCAATGAACTTGCCCGGATTGACAATCATACTTCCTGCTGAATTAGTCCATCCCGCACTTCCACTTAAAACAATAGAAGGATAAAAGGCGGAACGAGCCTGATTTGTGGCATAGAAAGCTGCTTCCAACGAACGCTCCGCACTGCGTACATCGGGACGGTTGGCAAGCATTTGCACAGGGATGCCTACCGGAAAATGTTCCTTCATCATATAAGAACTGTCCCATGTGCCCGTTCTCTCAATAGCATGAGGAGATTCAGCCAACAACAACGACAAACTGTTTTCTACCTGGTTAATTTGTTCTTTCAGATCAAGAACTGAAGTACATATAGTATAATATGTAGCTTCCATTTGTGAAACGGCAGCTTCATTTGCCAATCCGGCTTCCATCAGAGCACGGGTTGCATCTACGGTTTCTTTCCAGGACTTTTCAGTCCGGACAGAAATGGCCAGCTGATTGTCCAGCATCAGCAAGGTATAGTAAGTATTAGCTATACCGGCTATCAGCTGTGTCCGGACAGCCTGTTTATAGTCACGGCTCTGTTCCAGCAATGCTTTCGCCTGGCGTTTCGCATTACGGATGCGGCCGAAAATATCAATTTCCCAACTTGCCGCCACCGGTAAAGTATAAGTTTGTACAGCTTTTCCTTTGTCAAAACTACTTGCTGTCCCCTGAGGTGACAGAGCGAAAGAAGGCAGATAAGCCAATTTGGCTGACAGCATAGCAGCTTCCGCCTCTTTCACACGCCATTGTGCTGACTGCAAATCCGTATTGTTCCGCAAGCCTTGCTCTATCAATTCCTGAAGCCGCGGATCTGTAAAAATCTCCTGCCAGCTCAGATTGCCGATATTATCCACGGTATCAGCAACTGCCACCTCTTCCCCATACAAATTATCGGGCACTTCGGTTGCAGGTTTATATTGGGTATATATGCCGCAGCTACTCAGTGTGAGCGCTGCGACAGTCAGAGTGATGATCTGTTTTTTCATTTTTTCTCTTCGTTTTTGCTTTCGATGTGGTGTTGTCTCTCTTCTTTTGCTTCTACACATTCCTCTTGAATCTGCCAATCGGCCGCCGGCTGAAACTGAATAGGACGTACCTTTTCCTGTAAATATTGGAATACGATAAACAAAGAAGGTACAATAAACAGCAACGCCAGCGTACCGATCACCATTCCACCCACAGTACCTGTTCCCAGCGAACTGTTTCCATTAGCACCTACTCCACTGGCAACCATCAACGGGAACAGACCGAAAATCATAGTCAGTGCCGTCATCAGAATAGGACGCAAGCGGGCTTTGGCGGCAGAAAGTGCAGCGGAAGTCAGGCTCATACCTGCCTTACGACGCTCGGTAGCGTACTCGGTCAGCAAAATGGCAGTCTTAGCAAGCAAACCTATCAACATAATCAAACCGGTCTGCAAATAAATATTGTTCTCCAGTCCCATCATCTTCGCAAACAGGAAGCTACCCATCAGCCCAAACGGAACAGACAACAACACCGCAAACGGAATGAGGAAACTTTCATAAAGTGCACTTAAAATCAGATAAATCATCAAGAAACAGATAGCAAAGATGATAATGGTAGTACCTCCCTGGTCGGTCTCTTCACGGGTAATACCACCAAAGTCGTACCCAAAACCTTTGGGAAGTGCCTGTACGGCAGTTTCCTGAACGGCACGGATGGCATCACCGGTACTATACCCTTCGGCAGGCATTGCATTTACAGCAATAGAATTGAACATATTGAAACGGCTCAGCGATTCTGCCCCATAACTGCGGGTCAATGTCACAAACTGGCTGAGAGGAGCCATCTCGCCATTAGACATACGCACAAAGATATTATTCAACGAGCTTTCATCCACACGATACTTCGGATCTGCCTGAATCATAACCTTATATACTTTAGAGAAACGATTAAAATTTGAAACATACTGCCCACCATAATAGCCGGATAATGTGCTTAGCACAGCATCCGGAGTGATACCGGCACGCTTACATTTGGACGCATCCACTTCTACCGTCCATTGCGGATAACGGATATCAAAAGTAGAGTATGCCATCGCGATCTCGGGACGTTGGTTCAGAGCACCCAGATATTGTTGAGTGGTATTGAAGAAAGTGCCCACATCACCACCTTGTTTATCCTGCATATGGAGTTCCAACGCATTACCCATACCATACCCCGGAATCATACCCGGAGAAATAGCAAATATACTGGCATCCTTGATGTCTGCCGTACGGCCATATACCTGTCCGATTACTGCCTGAACATCATTTTCCTTTCCTTCACGCTCATCCCAAGGTTTCAGTTTCAGAATCAACATACCAAAAGAGTTACCCTGTCCGGCTAGCAGACCATAACCTGCCACACGCTGCACATGCAGCACCTGAGGAATATCCATCATGCGCTTTTCAATACGCATCATTACGTCATTAGTCGTTTTCAATGAACTACCTGCCGCCGTGCTGACATTCACAAATACAACCCCCTGGTCTTCATCAGGCACCAAACTGGTTTTAGTTGTATTCATCAAGAAAGCCAATAGTACTACCGAGGCCGCAAGAAGTGTCCATACCATCCATTTGCGTTTGATAAAGAACAATACCCCTTTCTTATATCGTTCAATCATTGCATCGAAAGCAGCATTGAACGCTTTACGGAAACGTGCTGCAAAATTGTTTTTTTCCGTTCCATCCTCATTGATATACGGTTTCAAGAACAAAGCACACAGCGCCGGACTCAAAGTCAGTGCATTGACGGCAGAGATACCTACGGCAACCGCCATAGTCAAACCAAACTGAGTATAGAAAGTACCCGAAGTTCCACTCATAAACGAAACCGGAATAAACACAGCCATAAATACCAACGAAGAAGAGATGACCGCATTGCTAATCCCCTTCATCGCATCAATACTAGCCATATAAGAAGAACGATATCCCACATCAAAACGCGCCTGCACCGCCTCGACGACAACAATGGCATCATCCACCACCGTACCGATCACCAACACCAAAGCAAACAGGGTAATCAGGTTGATACTGAATCCTGCTATGGACATAAAAGCAAATGTACCAATCAAGGACACGATGATCCCCACCAACGGAATAATAGTAGAACGGATATCCTGCAAAAATACATATACAATTAAGATTACCAAAAAAATGGCCTCGAACAAGGTTTTTATCACCTCATGGATAGATGCATACAAAAAGTCATTGGAGCTCATAACCTGAACCATCTCCACCCCTTTGGGCAGATCCTTCCTTGCTTCTTCCAAAAAGGCATCAATATTATTGTTTACTTCTGTCGCATTCGATCCTGCCGTCTGAAAAATCATACAGGAAATACCAGGATGACCATTCATAGCCCCATGATAGGCATAGCTTTCCTCGCCCATCTCTATATCGGCAATTTCTTTCAGCTTCAACACTTCGCCATTATCCGAAGACCGGATCACAATTTCCCCAAACTCTTCCGGAGTAATCAGACGCCCTTTATACTTCATTGTATATTGATAAGTTTCATCAGAGTTTTCTCCGAATGAACCGGTAGCCGATTCAATATTCTGTTCAGCCAACACTTGGGTCACATCCGATGGAATCAATTTATACTGGGCCATCACGTCAGGCTTCATCCAGATACGCATACTATAGTCACCCCCCATAATCATCATATCACCCACACCCTGGATACGAAGAATAGCAGGTTTCAAGTTAATACTGATATAGTTGGACAAGAATTTCTCATCATACGAATCATCCGGACTATATAGTGAGAACATCTGCAAAATACTGGTCTGCCGCTTTGAGGTAGTCACACCCACCTGCGTTACTTCTGCCGGTAACTGTCCGGTTGCCTTCGATACACGGTTCTGCACATTGACCGCTGCCATATCGGGGTCTGTCCCTTGTTTGAAATACACAGTGATATCCACAACTCCGGCATTTGAAGCGGTAGAAGTCATATAAGTCATATTTTCCACACCGTTAATCGCTTCCTCCAACGGAGCGATAACACTCTTCTGAAGAGTTTCCGCACTGGCACCAAAATAAGAGGTACTTACCTGAATGGTAGGCGGAGCAATATCAGGATATTGTTCGACGGGCAAAGTGAACAGCCCGATGATACCCACTACCACTATCGAAATAGAAATAACAGCCGACAGGATGGGGCGTTCTATAAAGGTTCTTAAATTCATAGTCTTTCTTAATTCTGTTTTACTTTAATGGGAGTACCTTCACGCAGCAAACCTACGCCTTCCGCTACAATGACATCCCCCTCTTTCAATCCATCGTTCACGATATATTCCTGTCCTCCATTTACACGGGTCACACTGACAGGAGCTGATTGTGTCTTGCCGTCCACGACTTTATATACGTATGTAATATCCTGAATTTCAAAAGTGGTAGCCTGAGGAATAACCAAACTTCCTTTCATCGTAACCGGAAGAATCACATTTCCCGATGTTCCGCTATACAGCAACCCATTCTTATTCGGGAATACGGCACGCAGACTTGCGGTACCCGTATTACGGTCTACCACCCCACTGATGGTTTCAATGCGTCCCTTTTCGCCATACATAGACTTGTCATTCAATTGCAGTTCCACTTCCGGCATATTTTTCAACGCTTCTGCTTTGGAACCATATTGACGGGTCAGAGCCAACAATTGATTTTCAGTCATCGAAAAGTAGACATACATATCCGAATTATCAGAAACCGTAGTCAACGGTTGTGGCAAACTGGCACTAACCAATGCACCTACCCGATAAGGCAATGTACCAATCACCCCGTCCGAAGGACTTTTCACCTCGGTATATGAAAGGTTATTGCGAGCACTGACTTCCTGCGCCTTAGCCTGAGCCAATCCAGCCTTAGCGGTCAGGTAAGAGTTTTCCGCAGTCTTCAGATCAAACTCTGAAACCACCTTTTTGGCAAACAATTCTTTCTTGCTGTTATAAGTCAGTTCGGCTGTGGCAAGACCGGCTTTAGCCGATTCCACATTGGCGACAGCTGTTTCCAATGCCGCCTTATAAGGCACTTGGTCAATAATAAATAAGACTTGCCCTTTACGCACTGCCTGTCCTTCCTCCACACAAAGCCGGGTAAGGAAACCGGAAACTTGCGGATAAATATCAATATCCTGGCGGCCACGGATCGTAGCCGAATAAGTAGTAGACAAAACTTTGTCCGACGGTGATACCTTTAATACCGCATATTCCGCCTCCATTTGTGCAACAGGCGCCTGTTTACACGACGCTGTCAAAGCAGCACAACCAACCAATACCATTAGTCGCATCCATTTTTTGTTCAATGTCATCATATTCCAATCTTTTAAATTCGGACGCAAAGGTAGATGGAATTTTTCAAGCCGACACATTCAATTATTAGCTACCATTGTTCAAATTCGGAATAGATTTCCTATTATAACAAAAATAATAGTTAATTTTGCATCAAAACAAGAATAAATATGGAAATATTGAGTTTACCAGAGAATGAACCGTTTATCACCGGAATAGAAGAAAGTATAGATATATGCTCCAATCAGATCATAAAGTTAGCAGACGCATCTATTTTTCATTGCCGTAGCGGAAAAGCCCACATAGAAATTGATTTGCAGGCATACGAAGTGACGGAGAACACCCAACTTCTGCTTCTCCCCGGCAGTATCTTCAATTGCACCTGCGCCAGCCATGATTTTACCGTTTCCTATATTGTTTTTTCCGACACCCTTTTCAGGGAGATCACCTCACGTCTGGATCCCTCCTTCTTTCACTTTCTAAAAGAGCATCCATGCATTGTCATCCCTGAAGAACGTGTAAAACCATTCATCGGACTCAGCTTGGTCATGAAAGATCTTTATGAAGACAGGGATAATAGTTTCCGCATTCAGATCTTCAAAAATTTCATTCAAAACTTCATTCTGGACTTCTATGACAAGACCCAACACCTGTTCCTGCAAAAAAAGACCGAAGGAATAAATCGCCAGGAAGAGATATTCAAACGTTTCATCCAATTAATTCATAAACATTGCACCACCCAACGTGAGGTATCTTTCTATGCAGCCGAACTATTCATCACTCCCCGTTACCTTTCCACAATCGTACAAAACGTATCCGGCAACACAGCCAAAAGCATTATTGACCGACATGTAATTCTTGAGATTAAAGCATTACTACAATCCACATCTCTAAGTATTCAAGAGATCTCCAACCGATTATCTTTCCCTGACCAATCTTTTTTTGGCCGCTATTTCAAGAAACATACAGGCAAGTCCCCTCTTCAATACCGAAACCGGTCTTAAAACAAAAAAAGCTGCCTTCAATAAAGAAAGCAGCTTTTTTCTGTTTATATAGGATGAATCAATTATTCAGCCAATTTATTGTCTGAACCCAGCACGTTAATAATTTTGTGCTTGTACAGTTTTTCCATATTGTCACGAGCCGGACCTAAGTACTTACGCGGGTCGAATTCTGCCGGTTTTTCAGCAAAAGTCTGACGGATAGCAGCAGTCATAGCCAAACGAGAGTCTGAGTCAATGTTGATTTTGCAAACAGCAGACTTGGCAGCCTTGCGCAATTCTTCTTCAGGGATACCGATAGCAGCCTTCAATGCACCACCATACTTGTTGATTGTTTCAACTTCTTCCTGAGGAACTGATGAAGAACCATGAAGAACGATGGGGAATCCCGGAAGTTTTTCCATTACAGCATCCAATACTTCGAATGCCAAAGGAGGAGGAACCATACGACCTGTAGCAGGATCAATGTGGCACTGTTCCGGAGTAAATTTGTATGCACCGTGAGAAGTACCGATAGAGATAGCCAATGAGTCGCAACCTGTACGAGTAGCAAAATCAATTACTTCTTCAGGGTCAGTATAAGTATGATGATCAGAAGAAACTTCATCTTCCACACCGGCCAATACACCCAATTCACCTTCTACAGTTACATCAAACTGATGAGCGTAGTCAACCACCTTCTTAGTCAAAGCAACGTTTTCTTCGTAAGGCAGGTGAGAACCGTCGATCATTACAGAAGAGAAACCTGAGTCGATACAGCTCTTGCAAGTTTCGAAAGTATCTCCGTGGTCAAGGTGAAGAACGATTTCAGGTTTTGCACAACCTAATTCTTTTGCATATTCTACAGCACCCTGAGCCATGTAACGCAACAAAGTAGCGTTAGCATACTGACGAGCACCTTTTGAAACCTGCAAAATAACCGGAGATTTTGTTTCTACTGCAGCTTTGATGATAGCCTGCATCTGTTCCATATTGTTGAAGTTGAATGCAGGAATTGCATATCCACCTTTGATAGCCTTAGCAAACATATCTCTAGTGTTTACCAGACCTAAATCTTTGTAATTAACCATTGTTCTAATATTTATAATTGTTAGTGAATTAAATTCCACTGCAAAAGTAATCATAAATGCGCTAACTATGGCAAGTTCACACCAAAAATATCTCATAAAAAATGATTTTATTAACTATTTTCTTCACTAAAACATACAAACTGATTATATTGTAATGTCTACCTTACAATACTATAAAAGAAGAAAATAAGGCTTTTAGAAGAAAAAACAGCCCGAAGTTTTTTCTATTTCAAAGAAAAGCAGTATCTTTGCGGTCCAAAATGGACCATTACACCCAATATTGTTTACCAGACAAGTAAAAAAAATAATAACAATAAAATAATATACAGAAATGAAAAAAGGTATTCATCCTGAAAACTATCGTCCCGTAGTATTCAAAGACATGTCAAACGGTGATGTATTTTTGTCACGTTCAACTTGTAGCACAAAAGAAACCATCGAATTCGAAGGTGAAACTTATCCGTTGGTAAAACTGGAAATTTCTAATACATCACACCCGTTCTACACTGGTAAATCCAAATTAGTAGATACAGCTGGTCGTGTAGACAAGTTCATGAGCCGCTACGGCAACCGTATGAAAAAGTAATTTGTAACTTATACATAAGTTCCAAAATAAAAGGCTGCAACCCGATAAGTTTGCAGCCTTTTATTTTATCATACGTATCCACCTTTATTTCAAAGATACATCATTATACTTTCCCCCCTTCCATTCATACACTACAGGTTCTTTCCTGATGTATACAACCAATTTTTCC
>OGXH01002711.1_pt1 | contig 12146 bp, 10 predicted proteins | sample 1576241 | NCBI WGS metagenome assembly OGXH01 (sample SAMEA3541529, study PRJEB24748) | human gut metagenome | biome: human gut; feature: human-associated habitat; material: faeces | place: China | collected 2012
ACACCCGGCGCTCCGGCTTTGGCCTTCGACCATACAAATGAAAGATGGTAGGTCACACCGGCGATGATGACGGGAATATCCACCGTACCGTGATCGGCCAGCGTGGTCGCGCCGGCGGCAACGTTAAACGTAACGCTTTTAACGGTATTATCGATGAGGATGGACGAGAATCCGACAGGTTTAGTGATATTTCCGATAGCATAAGAGGAAAAGGATTGATCCCCCTGTGTAACTTCGATCCGGGTTATAACAGAGGCCGTAGCCGCGATTCTACCGTCACTGGCCGCAGGGAAGACATATTCACCGACAGATTGAGTGAGTGTATAGGCATCCGTTTGCGAAGTGATCGTCGCCTGTCCCCGGGCAAGAAGCTCTTTGCCCATATTCTTTTTCGAAAAGAATAGGTTTATATCTGCGCGTCCGTTGAAGTTCGAAAGAAAAAGGTTGGATTGTTGCTATATAATTATTATCTTTGCGTAACGTAAGTATAATAATTATGAATATCCGTATCAATCCTTTTATAATCAGCGGCTATGTATCCGCCGATTATTTCTGCGACCGGGATGCCGAAAGCGCTCAGCTCATCCGTGAAGTCGTGAACGGCAACAATGTCGCTTTGATCTCGACCCGTCGTATGGGAAAGACCGGTCTTATTCAGCATTGCTTCCACAGCCCGGAATTGAAAAACGACTACTACACTTTCTTCATCGACATCTATGCCACAAAGTCGCTGCGGGAATTTGTGTTCTCGTTGAGCAAAACCATACTCGAAACCCTCAAACCACGGGGACGCCGGGCGCTTGAAACCTTCATAAACAGCATCCGCTCCCTGCAAGCGGGTATCTCATTCGACGTGTCCGGAAACCCTTCATTCAATGTGCAACTGGGAGATATCCAAAATACCGACACGACGCTGGATGAAATATTCCGGTATCTGAACAATGCCGATAAACCATGCATCGTGGCTATCGACGAGTTCCAGCAGATCGCCGAGTTCAAGGATTCCATGCGATTTCGAACAGCTGTTCGAGGCTGGGTTGGCGGCGGTTGCAGGCATAGGCGTTGACTATGCTGAAACTCTTGCCGAGTTTTTCGGCCAGCCAAGTCTGTTTGATGCCTTTCTCTTCAAGGACTTCTTTTATTCGATTCATGTGTGCAGACATCTTATTCGGTCGATATTTGCCATAAAGATATGAAAAAATCCGCTATATTAAAATGAAGCGTTCGAATATTGCGGAATTCGGCAGCGAAACCGAAGTTGCCATTCCTGATTCAGCCATTTCCTTTGATAGCGACCAGCCGATGCCGCCGGAAAGAATATCCGCAAGGTTGGCGTAGCAACTTGCATGACCTTGCGGATTTCTTTCGGCGGCAATACCTTTGCGGACAAAGGAAATGGCTTATTTGTTTTTCAGTCGGGAGGCATTTTCGTTCAGGCGTTCGGCTTCCCGTTCTTTGAGCCTTGCTTGTTCTTCCAACTGCACTTTTCGTTTGACGGTTCGTTCATATTCTTCGACATCTCTTTTCATCTCTCGGATTTTGGCGTTGTCGCGGTTCTGTTCGAATAGTTCTTCCAGTTCGGCAATGCGGTCGGATGTCGCTTTGCCTTTCATTTTGATATAGCGGTATTTCAGGTCATTGTCGATGCGGTCGTAGTTCGGTCTGGCAGCCCAATACAACATCGTACACAGCAGAACGATTGTCGACATCATGCCTATCATCGCCCAGAATACTCCTTTCGATTCGATAGCGAGCGATATTCTGTGGTACACGATTCTCGGCGGCAGTTCGGCTGGAATTTCGATTGCTTCGACAGCTGCTTGCAGATTGTCTATACCATCCTGTGTTTTTGCGTTGCTCTGTTCGATGCGTTCCAATCGTCTGGCAAGCTGGGCTATTATCGTCCGATGCCGCTCTTGTTCGGTGTGAACGATTTGTTCTATTCGTTGCGGCAAATTCGTATCGGTCGATTGATTATGCTTTGCCGATAGTTCGGTTTTGATTGTCTTTACCATCGTTTCCTTGAAGTCTTCATACATTTCGTAAGACATCATATTGCCTTCTTTCATTGTTGCTTGTTTTAGGGTTACAATTTCATTTTAGGGTTGTTCACTTTTCGGTCTCGCAGTTTGCGTTTCTGTTCTATCACTGCTATTGCCATCGCTTCAGCGACGGTGTTGAGTAGTGCCGTAATGCGGGCGATATGTTCTTCGGGACTTTCGCTGGGCTTGCGTTGCAGCTGGGCCGCAGACAATCCGACAGGCGAATCATTGGGCGGTAACGGCAATGTTCCGATATTATCACCGAAGTTTATCAAACCAGCATCCGCGTGGCCCTTATTGACGCTTCCGCCTGTATTGCCGAATAGATCGGTGTATGACGACCGATAATTGCCTATGGCCGCACGGAATTCCTTTGCAAGTATATTCCGATACTGGGCTTGTTGCTGTGTCTGCGTAAAGTGTCGGTTCAGCTTCGAGTAGCTGAATTGCCGGTCTATCTTCGAGCCTGAGAACTCGAATCCGTTTTTGCTGAACAGCACCCCTTGTTTTTGATTGGTCGAGCCGCAATACTTGTAGCGCATACTAACACCTCGCTCTTTCATCCGAAGCTCCAAGTCGTTCCAACTGCTGCAATTCGGTAAGCTCGTTTTAATTGCGTCGTATATTTCGTATTTAGTTTTGTCGGGTTCTCGCAGGCGTTCCCGGCGTACCGATTCTTTGCCAGGCGCAAGATGCAGCCCGTATTTCTCGGTCAATGCGCGACAGACTTTTGCATTGCGGATTTTAATGTTTCTGTCCGATATGGTTTGTCCGTTGTTTCCTACCCGATTATAGACCAGATGGCAGTGTGGATGCGGTTGGTCGAGATGACGTACCAGCAGGTATTGGGTATCGGTAATTCCCATGCGCTGCATATATTCCTTGGCAATATCCAGCATCAACGCATCTGTCATGCGCGGCGCATCTTTCGATGAAAACGAAAGGGAGATATGTCCGACGGCATTCTTGATACGTGGGTTCAGTAAGGTTTGGTCTTTGAAATCCTGTATCATATCCCGAACATTCGGTGGGGCTATTCCCTCGGCTGCCAATACTCGCGATTGCTTCTTTATCACATATCCAACCGTCCCGGCGAATGACGACCCAGCGATGATTTTACCTATCATCGCGAAGATTCCTTAACAAGCCCTCAATACTTGTCACAATAGCCGCATGACGGGACACTATACCCGTCAATCCTTTCGCATGGGCAAGGCGGGTTAGTTGGTTCAGGTTGCGGGCTACGCCTTTGAGCTGGGTCATGAAGTCGAGATGTTCGCGGCACAGACGTTCGCGTACATGACCGGCGGCAATCAATTGGCGGAGGACTTCGGCTGTTCCATGACCGGAGATGCGGACAAGCGCTTTCAGTTTGAAGTAATGTTCGGCATCGAGCCGTAATGACAGCAGGTATTTCTTGCGGCGGCCCTCGCTTATGGTAGGTCGTCCGCCTTTGTGAATCGGTATTTGTTTCATGGGTTGATTTCGTGTTAATAGACCAACGGAATGCTGCCACCGAGGTTCGGCGGCACGTTTTTGTACTACAAAAACACAAACTTGCCTTACTAATTGATAGAAAATCCGACCCGCCCCGAAGTGCCGGAGCAGGCCGGATGAAATGCTACTTCGGTCGTCGTTTGCCGACGACGTAATCGACGGCTTCGCGTTCTTTCTGTTCGGCCGTCCTGACAGGATTTTGCAGTAGCCACTGTTCCAACTCCTCGCGGTTGAAATAGATGTTCTTGCCGTGGGGTTTGAAATGGGGGATTCGCCCTTGGTGGGTAAGCTTGTACATGTAGGTCTTCGACAGCCCCGTAAATTCGCATGCTTCGGCGAAGTTCAAGACTGTCTTTTGCCCCCGAAGCAGTCGTTCGATGCGGTCGAGCCGTTGCTCGACGGTTGTGTTTTCGCTCATAATCATTCTGTTTTTAGCGTTTGATAAAAGGCGTTGCGCAACGCTCGTGATGTAATTACGAGTGCAAATAAAATTCAACGAAAAGCTATCCGCATTGGCTGCCCATGTTTCGACATTTTCGGACAACGTTTCCAATGTTCGGTGGGCGTATGGAGACGAAAAAAACAGGATTCCGGTGGGGCGGAATCCTGTTACAGATGAATGTGTCGAAACTATTCTGCTGCTTCCAATGCCTCGATGCAGTCGATAATCATCCGCTCCTTGCGGCGGTCAATGATCTCGGCCATCTGTTTGGCGGCCGAGAGGTCTTTCGCTGTCAGCGGTTTGCCCAATTTCGAGGTAAAACAGCCGTTGTTTCCGGCGACCCGCTGCCATTTCGGGGTAATCAGCCGGGATGCGCTCAACGATTCGAGCAGCAGCGCCAGCAGCTTGTTGTGCGTCGTCTGTAACGGTTCCGCGAGCTGGCAGGCCAGCAGTCGGGCAATCTCTTCTTCGGTCGTGTCGCGCTTGAAAATGCCGATTCGGTTGATGTGTTTGGTCAGCACTGCGATTTGCCAGTCGGTCAGGCGCGGGCAGAAATCGGCGGGTATCGGGTCAAAGCCGGTGCGGCTGCGCTGGGCGGCCCGGCGTTTTTCGGCTTGGGCCAGCAGCTCCGCTTCGCGCTCCTTGCGCTGCACTTCCTCCGTCTGTCGATGACGGGTGTAGTCGGCGATTTCGGTAACGGTAGTTCGGACTTCGGCGATTCGGTTCAGTAGTTCGTCCGCAGGCGTATCCGCCGGATAACGGGCGGAAAGATACTCGAACGTCTTGTCGATGCGGCGCTGCTCCTTGGCCGAGATTGAGCCGTAGGCCAGCCAACGGTCGTACTCCTGCTTTTTGTCGGCGATGTATTGGCGAGCTTCGGCGGCGGACAGGTTGCGATGTTCGATTTCGCACTCCATGTAGTGCAGCGAAAAACGGTTGTCCTTGAACATTTCGGCGGCGAATGCCAGCCAGCTCACCACGCTGACTATGCTGTACAATACCCATGCGACTGCCTGCCATGCACCGCCGAGCCATCGGCTTTTGGCATCCAATCGGGTGCGAACGGCCTGCAACCGTTCGCGGATTTTGCGGTTGGTGTGCCGGTGCGACAGGCGTATGTATTCGATGCGGGTCATGGCTGTTTCTTGGCCGCGGCTTGCAGGTCGGCTTCGAGTTCGGCGAGGCTCGCGCGGCGCTCCTTTTCGCGCAAACGCCCCTTGTAGGCATCGAGCTGTTGGGCCGCGATGCTTTCGGCAACCTTGCGGCTGATTTGCCCCGCATGTTCGAGCAGTTCGCGCCCGTTGATGACCAGAATGTCGTTCAGCTTCTTGATCCAGTCTGCCATATACATGGGCACCTGCCGCCGCGCCTGACTTTCGGCGAATGCGAGGTATTGTTCGACAAGCAGACCGAGGTCTTTCATTTCGTCTTCGGTCAGGTAGTTCTTGGCGGTTGCGGCATCGGCTTTGGTAATGCGCCGCGGGTCGCTCTTGTCGCAGGAGGTCATGCCCATCATCGGCAGCCGGGCATCGGCACGATGAGCGATCAGCTCGGCGGCCGTCTGGCTGCTGATGGCCCACAGCAGTTTGTTCTGCACGATTTTGAAAAACTCGACCGTCTTTTCAGCTTTCGGGTCGTAGTCGATGCTCGTCGTGTAGATGTCCTTGACCTTTTGGTAGAACACCCGTTTCGAAAGGCGGATTTCGCGGATGCGCTCCTGCAATTCGTCGAAATAGTTCATCGACTTGCCCGACTTCATCCGTTCGTCGTTCAGTGCGAAGCCCTTGATGAGGTATTCGCGCAGCACCTGCGTCGCCCAGATGCGGAACTGCGTGCCTTGGTGCGATTTCACGCGGTAGCCGACCGAAATAATCACGTCGAGGTTGTAGTAGTTCGTGTCGTAGCCTTTGCCGTCGGCGGCAGTTGTTCGGAAATTCCGAATAACTGAATCGGCGACCAGCTCACCCTCGGAAAAGATGTTTTTCAAGTGTTCGTTGATGGTGGATTTGGCCTTTCCGAACAGCGCCGCCATCTGGTCTTGGGTCAGCCAGACGGTCTCTTCGCCCATGCGGACGTCTATTTTGATGCTCCCGTCGGCCGAGCGATATATCAACATTTCGTTCTCCATAGCATAAAGATAGTTATAATTCCGGAATCCGGTTCACCGCTTCGCGCTTCTTCGCATCCATAATCTGCGCATAGACCTGCGTCGTTTTCAGTTCGCGGTGGCCGAGGAGCTTCGACACGGTGTAGATTTCCGTACCGAGTGAGAGTTGCAGCACGGCGAACGTATGGCGGAAGCAGTGGAACGTGATATGCTTCGTAATGCCCGCTTTCAGGCACCATTCGCGCAGGGCGAGGTTGTGCCATGCGGAGTATTTCAGCCCGGCGAAGACCCGCTCGTCGGCCTTGCCGCGCTGACCCATGTAGCGCACGGCTTGGCCTGTGATGTCGAGGTATTCCAGCCCTTTGGTCTTTTTCTGCCGGAATACGATGCGCGTGCCGCCGTCGAACTCCTGCACCTCGGCCCACGTCAGTTTGTTGATGTCGCTCCAACGCATGCCGGTCAGGCACGAGAAGAGGAATGCATCTTTTAGTACAGGATACGGACACTCCGTCTTGGCGAGGCGTTGCAACTCGTCGAAAGTCAGGTATTCGCGATGCACGTCCTCGACATGCGCGGGTTTGACCGACATGGCGGGCGAGTGGGGGATGATGCCGTCCTCGACCGCTTGGTTCAGCGCGGCTTTGAGTTTGAGGAAATAGCTGCTCTGGCTGTTTGTCGAAAGAGCGGTATTGCTTTTGGTCTTGGCCTGCTTCGCCAGATAGGTCTTGAACCCCTCGACGAACTTTTTATCGACCATCTCGAACGTCGTATTCGTTCCGGCGTAGGCGACGAGGTGTTTCAATGCGCTGTCCCAGTTGCCCCAGTTCCCCGGCGACTCCTTGCGTTGCTCTATCAATCCTTTGATGTATTCGACGAGGTTGGTGCGGATTTTATATTTCACCGCAAAGCCGTATTGCTCGTTCTGCTCGGCGAGCAGCCGTTTGGCTTTGACCTTCTCGGCCATTTCGAGATTGACCTTGTTGTGGTCGCGCTCCAACTTGTTTTTTGGGTCGGTGTAGAGGTAGTATTCGAGGGTCTCGAATTTGCGGCGATGCTTGATACGCCCTTCGTCGTCGCGGGTGTACCCGTAATAGTATTCCAGCACCAACGAGGTCTTGCCCGTCGAGCGCTGCGGTTTCTGCCGAATCTTGATCTCCATGCGGTCGAGGTTTTAGGTTTGGCACAAAAATAGAAAAATTTCTTTACACTTTTTTACTCCTCGATAGCTGTGTGTTGTAAATAAGCGGCAAATTTTACACCTCGAACGATAAAATGAAGTCGAAATAAAAATCCTTTATTTGCTTGTAAGTAATTGAATTTATGAATTTTGTTTCGATGATTCTTTGGCTTTGTTTTCTTGAGTTACTTTCCGATGCAGAATTTCGAGAATATTTGGATGAGAATATCGTCGTTGGTGATTTCGCCTGTGATGGTGCCCAGGTGGTGGATGACCTGGCGGATGTCTTCGCTTAAGAGGTCGGCCGGACGATCGTCATCGAGGGCCGTGAGGGCTCGGTGCAGGGCGTCGAGGGCTTGGCGCAGGGCGTCCAGATGGCGGCTGTTCGAGATGACGGGATCACCGTCGTAGATGCTTCCGGTGTCGAAAGTCGCGCGGAGTCTGGCAAGGAGCCGTTCGATTCCTTCGCCGGTTTTTGCCGAGATGAAAAGAGTGTCGGGGTTTGCCGACGATACTCCGTATTCGACCCCGCAGCCGGAGGATACCTTCGATTCGGTGATACGTGCATCCGGGCTGTCGCATTTATTGACGATGAGCAAGCGAGTCTGTTCGGACGTAATCTGTATGGCGGGAGGTATCGGGCAGGTCGCATCGACGACCTGAAGTACGATTTGTGCGCGGCGGATCATCTCCTGCGTGCGGTCGATGCCCATCTGTTCTAGGCGGTCGGCGGTATCGTGCAGCCCGGCGGTGTCGATGAAGCGGAACAGAACGCCGTCGATATTGAGCGTCTCTTCGATCGTGTCGCGTGTGGTGCCTGCGATGTCGGATACCAGGGCCCGCTCTTCGCCCAGCAGACGGTTCAGAAGGGTGCTTTTGCCGACGTTGGGTTCTCCGACAATAGCGACAGCCACCCCTTTTTTGATGGCGTTGCCGAGTCTGAACGAGTCCGTCAGGCGGGTGATTTCGCTTTCGATGCGGTGCATCATCTCCCGCAGGCGTGCACGGTCGGCGAATTGAACGTCTTCTTCCGAAAAGTCGAGTTCGAGTTCGAGGAGGGAGGCCAGTTGCAGCAGTTCGTTGCGCAACGCACCCAGTGCCGCCGAATATCCGCCCCGCATCTGGGTCGAGGCCATGGCGTGCGAAGCCCGGGAATCGGAAGCGATCAGATCGGCGACGGCTTCGGCTTGCGCGAGGTCCATCCGGCCTGCGAGGAAGGCCCGAATGGTAAATTCGCCCGGTTGCGCCATACGAGCGCCGGAGCGAAGCAGGAGTGCGATGATTTCGGAGACGATGTAGTGCGAACCGTGACACGATAGCTCGACGGCATCTTCGCCCGTGTAGGAGTGCGGTGCACGATAGATGGCCGCGACTACGTCGTCGATCATTCTGTCCCCGTCTATGACTTCGCCGTAATGCAGGGTGTGCCCGGCGGCTTCGGCCAGCGGCTTGCGTCCCCGGAAGATACGGTCGCAGCAGGCGATGGCTTCGGGACCGCTCAATCGGATGACGGCGATGGCTCCGCCCGAAGCGGTGGCGGGAGCGACGATGGTATCGGTCGGGACGTTCATCGGAGAAGATTATCGGCGGACCGGGATTCTGAGGCGTTGGCCTTCCCGCAGCTTGTTGGCGTTTTTCAGCTTGTTCAGCTTCATGATTTGTGCCGTAGTGGTTCTGTAACGGCGGGCGATCGCACCCAGCGTATCGCCTCGCTTGACCGTGTAGGTGGTGTATGCGGGGGTGGCGTCCGCGAGTTTCTTCTTTTCGATGTTGGCCGGATTGATGTACTCTTTCAGATAGGTGGAGTCCTTCCGGTGAATCTCCTCTTCGCTGGCGATGTACTGGCAGAGGTAATGCTGGGGGAGTACCAGCGTGTAGCTTTTGATCGTAGCCGGGATGATGTCCATTTTGTATTGCGGATTGAGTGTCCGCAAAGTTTCGATGGGAATGTCGAGTGTCGAGGCCACTTGTCCCAGGTGGAGCAGGCGGGTGACGCGGATCGTATCGGTCGCCAGCGGCATGGGCGGGTTTTCGCTCTGGATACCGTGCTGCTGGTGGTAGGCATAGGCATAGGAGGCTCCGACGAAGGCCGGTACATACCCGCGAGTTTCGCGGGGCAGGTATTCGTAGATGTCCCAGAAGGTCGTCCCTCCGCCGGCGCGGGCCAGGGCTTTGTTTACGTTGCCCGGGCCGCAGTTGTAGGCGGCGATGGCGAGTGTCCAGTCGTGGTAGATGCTGTAAAGGTCCTTCAGATAACGGCAGGCGGCGCGGGTCGCTTGCACCGGGTCCCGACGTTCATCGACGAACGAATTGATCTCCAGTCCGTAACTTTTGCCTGTCGCGGGCATGAATTGCCACAGTCCGACAGCACCCATCGGAGAGGTGGCCGTGGTCGAGAGAGCCGATTCGATGATCGGCAGGGCACGCAGCTCGACGGGCAGGTCGGCCTTGATGAGCTCTTCCTCGATCAGCGGGAAATAGTAGCGTGAGAGGCTCAACACCCGGTTGATTGTCCCGTAACGGGTATCGACGTAACGGCGGATGTAGTTTTTGACGATCGGATTGAAGGGGAGTTGCACCGGTGATACGAGTGCCCGCAGGCGGTTGGCATAGACTGAATCGGGGGTCGTGTCACTCGAGGAAGCGAGGCTGTCGATGTCGATGTAGTCGTTGAAAAACGTATCGTAGGATTGCAGAGTCTGCTTTTCCCGCCAGAGAGCCACGAGCGAGTCGATCTGGGCCGGGGTGAGATTGCGATTCAGTTCCGGACAGTAAGGCTCCGTTTGCTGTACGGTCGTTTTTTCTGTCACTGTTTTCTCCGGTTTGACCGAAACGGGAGTATGGGTCGATTTCGAAGCCTGCTTTTCGGTCTTGGCTTTTCTCTTGGCACGGCGCTCTTTGCGGCTCTGGGCGGTTGCGGTCGCGCAGCCGAGGAGGATCGAAAGAAAGAGGGTGCAGGCGAGGATCTTTCTCATGATGGAATCAGAAATTCAGGTTGAAGTTGAATCCGAAAGTCGGGCGGTGTCCGCCGACGGTCGGGGAATAGACGTAATTCACCGCCGGCGTGAACTCTACGCTTAAATCGTCCGAAATGTCGTAACTTTTCAGATGAGCGTCCACATGGGCGTCGATGATTTGCAGCACGTAAAGTCCGGCAGTGATGATGATACATAAGTCGCGGTTGCGGCGGTAATTGTCCTTGAGGTTTTTGAGAAATTCCGCTGAGTACTTAGTACCGAATTCGCCCTTGGCTACAGGCGGGTCGGGATGGTGCTCCGGGTCTTTCTGGTGCTCTTCCAGGGCTTTGTCGTAGGCGCTACGATCGGAGTAGGCTTTCTTGAAACGCTTGTAGCCGCGATTGTTCCAGTCGATGGTATAGATCGTGGTTGCCAGTCCGCCTACGACGAAAGGCAGTTTCCAGTAACTTTTGTTATAGACTTGTCCGGCACCGGGGAAGATCGTGGCCAGTGTCGTGGCTTTCTTTACGGGGGAGGCGTCGTAGCGGTAGTTGACCGCCGCATCGCCCAGGAAGTAAAGGTAGGAGGCGACCGTAAGCCCGAGATAGATCTGCCTGCGCGTATTGCTGCGGATCATACGGGACTGTACGTCGTCCAACTCCTCCGTGCGGGCCGTACCGTTTTCCAGCAGGGCGTTGTATTGTCGTTTGAGAGGTTTGTAGGTGTTGTTTTCGTGGAAGAAGAGGGTCAGTCCCGCACCTACCGTTCCGTAGAGGATCGGCAGCTTCCAATATTGCTTGTTGTAGATCTGTCCGAAACCGGGCGCTACCAGCGAGATCCAACTTACGCCCGACAGCGAGATGGTATCGCGCCGGGGGCGGAGGTCTTTTCGGCCTGCGAGCGAGTCGGGCGCTCCGAGTGCTGCGGGCAGGGAGTCGGTTTTCAGAAGCAGGGCCGAGTCGGGGACGAATTGCGGGTGCAGTCTCGCAGCCAGCGAATCCCGGAGCCGCAGCGAATCGATGCCCGAACGCAGCAGCGAATCGCGCAGGGTACTGTCCTGAAGCAGAGAGTCCACCCGCATCAGTAGCAGAGAGTCCGTAAGATGGTTTTTGGCCAGGCTGTCCGGTTTGGGCATCAGACCGCTGCGCACGAAAGTTTTCGCGCTACGGTAACGGTCCAACGGAACTTGGGCCGATGCTTCGCCTGCTCCGCACAATGCGAGAAAGGCGAAAAGCACCAACAGACGGATATATCCCCGGGTGTGTTTCATCTATTTATTGTTGCGGATTTCGGCGGAAGCGCCTCTTTTCTCGAATTTTTCGATGAAGCGGTCGATGTCCCGGTCGTCCGAGAAGTCGATCACGATGCGACCGCCGCCGTTTTTCGAGCGTTTGATGCTGATCTCCTGCGAGAAGAATTTTTCGAGCTGCTCCACCAGCCGCGCATACGATTCGGGATACTCCTCGTCTTCGGCCGGAGCTGCGGGTTTTGCCGCAGGGTCGGTCAGTGCGCGGACCAGTTCCTCGATCTGGCGCACGGAGAGTCCCTTGCGGATGCACTTTTTGAGCAGGCGCAGTTGCAACTCTTCGGGAGCTCCGGCGATCGCTTTGGCGTGTCCCATCGAGATAAGCCCCTCCTTGAGGGCGAGTTGTACTTCGTTGGGCAGTTTCAAAAGGCGCATGTAGTTCGACACCGTCGAGCGTTTTTTGCCGACCTTTTCCGAGAGCGCCTCTTGCGTGAGGTTGCATTCGTCGATCAGCCGCTGCATTCCCAGGGCGATTTCGATGGCGTTGAGGTCTTCGCGCTGGATGTTCTCCACCAGGGCCATAGCATGCAGGTTCTCGTCGTCCACTTCGCGGATATAGGCGGTGATTTTCCTGTTATGGCGTTCTCCCCACAGGCAAAGGGCTTTTTTGCAAAGCTT